>Ga0164310_10000052_pt1 | contig 54463 bp, 61 predicted proteins | sample GuaBasSedimGuay1_FD_121795 | JGI IMG/M metagenome (GOLD analysis project Ga0164310, IMG submission 121795) | Subseafloor sediment microbial communities from Guaymas Basin, Gulf of California, Mexico - Guay1, Core 4569-9, 0-3 cm | ecosystem: Environmental > Aquatic > Marine > Hydrothermal vents... | reverse complement strand
TGCCTCTAAGCTCACCCCCAGACTGTCTTGGGCTCTCGACGCCCTTCTTCACCGCACTTATCTGGCACTTAGGGACCTTAACCACACTCTCGGTTCTCCCCATCTCGGCCTGCCGGGCTTACCCCGGGCACCCGTCTCCCGCCGTCTACGGTTCATGCAGCTTCGGAGTTTTCAGGATGGTGAAGGACTTGACGTCCCCCGGGCACATCCGAAAGTGCTCTACACCACATGATACCTCAAGCAGGGCTTGGCTGCGACCAACTTCGCGGAGAACGAGCAATCACCAGTCTAGATAAGCCTTTTACCCCTACGCTCAGCTCAACGGAACGAGTTGCACGTCAGAACCCTTTCGGGCCTCCACCGAGCTTTCGCCCGGCTTCACCCTGGCCAAGCCTAGATCGACTGGTTTCTCGTGTCATGAGAGTGACTTCGCGCGCTTTCACACGCCGCCCCTCACCCGAAGGCTGCGGGCATGTCGGTTTCCCTACGTTTACGGTTGTCCACCTTATCCTCGCCACGCTCATGAACTCCCTGGCCCGTGTTTCAAGACGGATGATGCCGACTCGATCCGCTCAGGTCCTACTACGCGATCACTCGCGCCTCGTTCCCCGAGCATCTCCTCTTGTAATCGGCATCCTTTGTATAGACCAATGGTTTCAGGTACTTTTCACCCCGCTTCCGCGGCACTTTTCAACTTTCGCTCGCGCTACATAGTTTACTATCGGTTTGGCTGAGTATTTAGGCTTCGCAGATTGTACCTGCGACGTTCACGCGAGACATCCAACCCGCGCTACTCGGGAATCCACGGACATGCCTTCACTTTACGCCTACGGGGGTGTCACCCTCTATGCCGCGTCGTTCCAGACGACCTCGGCTTAGGTGAGTGGGCACTTATCCATGGTCCGCACACCACATCTCCCAGCACTCGTCGCACTGGGATTCGGTTTGGCCTGTTCCCCTTTCGCTCGCTGTTACTCAGGGAATCACAGTTGTTTTCTCTTCCTGCCCGTACTAAGATGCTTCAGTTCCGAGCGTTCCCAATCCAGGAGCGACCCTGGATCTACACGGGTTATTAGCCCGTGCAAGGAAGTCCAATTCGGGGACCCGCGGATCAAAGACTTCATGCGTCTACCCGCGGAATATCGCTGCTTGTCACGCCCTTCATCGGCTAGCCAACCAAGTCATCCACCACTGGCCGTTTAGCGAATAGTAGATTTACTCACGTATTGGCACAGTATTACCTGTTGTCCACAATGACTGTGGGACATGATTATGGCTAATCATGCCAAGGAGTTGTGTATGAATGTAATTTCGATCAGTGTACTCCATTCTCTGCAATCTCTATGACACGACTCTTGATGGCGCACAGCGCCGAGTCGGACATAGTGACGGTTCTCCAACGGGAATGACTCTGCTCTCGGTCTTGTCCCGCTGAATCCCCTCATCGGAGACGGATCGATGGTCGGTCTCCTCGGCGGAGCCCCCAAGGGGGTCTTTGAACCATGCGGCTCACGTATTCCAGTGAGCGCTCCGCCAGCCTGCTTGACTGGCGATTTAAAGCTTGCTATGCGTCAAGGGCACTTCTGTTACCAGTATGTGCCAGAACAGTTTCCGATGACCTGAGTCAGCCACCGGACAATACCTTCTCTGCCTGACGAAAGCAGTCCTACCCTGCATCATTTCAAGATAAAGCTTCCGTCAAGTGCACACGGGGGAGGACGATCTGGGCCCTGAAGAGGGACGGTCTACACTGACAGGGCCCTCTTCTGAGCGGCGACCAGTTCGCGAATGCCCTTGGCAGCCAGGTCCAGCATGGCGTTGAGGCTGTCCCTGCCGAAGGCCGCTCCTTCGGCCGTTCCCTGGACCTCCACGAAGTCGTTGTCGCGCATCACGATATTCATGTCTACGTCAGCAGCAGCATCCTCGACGTAGCACAGGTCCAGCAGCGGCTCGCCATTGATGAGCCCAACACTGACAGCGGCGACATTTCCGAGGAGGGGGGACTCGTCAAGCATGCCCATATCGATCATGAAGCTGATGGCGTCACAGAGAGCGACAAAGGCCCCTGTGATGGATGCGGTGCGTGTGCCGCCGTCAGCCTGGATGACATCGCAGTCTATCCTGATGGTGTTCTCTCCCAATCGATGGAGGTCCATAGCAGCGCGCAGAGAACGTCCTATCAGTCGCTGGATCTCCTGTGTGCGCCCGCTGACCTTGTGCCGGCTCATGCGTTCATCGGTGGAGCGCGGCAGCATGCCGTACTCGGCAGTGACCCATCCCCTACCGCTGCCGTTCAGCCATCCGGGGACACCCTCTTCCACAGTGGCGGTGCAGATCACTTTTGTCTCGCCCGTCGAGATGAGGACTGAACCCTCAGGGTGTTTGAGGAAGCCTCTCCGGAAATCTACGGGGCGAATCTCGTCACTCGCCCTGCCGTCAATTCGTGCCATCGATGGGACCCGTTTCCACTGGAGGAAATCAGCTATTAATCAGTGTCGGGAGCGACGTCTGAGATAGCTTTATTGACTTCGGTAGGAATCTGTAGAGAGTCAGCAAAGAAGGAGAGAGAGTGTGCACCATGGACGTCCAACACCTGTTCGAGTCGGCCCTCAAAGACACAGTGAAGGAGTGGAGGGACAATCCCAACGTGAGGGGCATCTTCGCCTACGGTTCATTCGTGAGGGGGACTGCCACACGGGACTCCGACCTGGATGTCTGTGTCGTATGGGATGGTGAGGAGGCCCCGGTGGCCCTCATGTCCACACACAAGGAGGTCCGCATAGACATGGTCTTCATGACTCTTCGAGAGGTCGATGATGTCTTCGATGAGAAGACTGGGGATGTTCTCAAGATCGCAGAAGTCATCAGCAGGTTCCGAGGGGCCAGAGTGGTGCATGACACTCGGGGCATGCTGAAGAAGTGGCAGCAGCTGGCGTCTGACTACGTCTGGTCAGACGGGTCCATCAATCTGGTCAAGACAGAGGCGGTCGAACGCCTGAGACGAGCTGAGGATTACCTCGACAAGATGGATGAGACCAGTGCCATCTACGAGATGCGTGAGGGGCTATTCCGCCTTGGGCGAGTGATCCTCATGACGAACAACATATTTCGGATACTGAAGCCGGCAGATGTTCTCACTGAGGTGAGACTGCTCGACCCCATGACATACCAGCTCTTCCTCAGGACGTACAAGCTGAGAGGGATGAACGAGGCAAAGCTCCTGGCGGTTCTGGAGGAGATGGAGAGCTGGTTCTCTCTTGCCGAGGAGAGGCTTGAGAGTGCCCCCACAGACGAAGCTGCGATTCGAGCCACGACCCTGTTGGCGCAGGCTCAGAGGGAGTTCTACGGTTCACAGGTCTTGACATATGCGGGAGACTATGAACTGGCAGTGTTAGAGATGCGACAGGCCGCGAATTCGCTGGGGAGGTCACTGGTCGCGGTCACCGGGAAGATGCCTGACGAGGAGGGAGCCTTCATCAAGACTCTGAGAGTGTCGGAGCCACAGTTCTACAAGGAGATAGTCCTCGAGCACGGGGCCTACGACCTGCAACAGCCCGAGATCAAGCGTGTGATTGCGGAGGCTCAATTCATCGCCTATCGATTGTGAGTCATAGACGTCTCTAGCTAGATTGATTAGGCCTGTTCGTCAGTGGGAGTCACAGTGGCCAAGATGGCAAATCCTGAGACCGAGATTCTGAGACTATTCAGTGTACCGCTGACCAGAGAGAAGCAGATACAACTTGAGGACGAAGTGAAGAGATATGCTGATGCCACGAACTGGGTGATAAAGGAGATACTGAGGCAGAAGATCGTTGGAGCTGAGAGGGCAATCGAGGTCCTCAAGGAACCGTTCGGGAAGAGATTCGGTGGGAGTCGAGAGTACCTGTCAGATGTAGTGATGACAGCAAGAGTGGAGATTGGACGCCACAAGAGGCTCGCACAGACCGTAGTCAGTCTGAGAGACAAGGACCCCTACTTCAAGCCCGGAAGGATGATACTCTCACAGCCCTTGGTCAGGCTGGACCACAAGGCCCTGGTTCTGACCATGTCAGAAGGGACTACCCTGCCCATTCCGTTCGACAAGAGGAGCAGGAATAGAGCGGCAGAGGAGCTGGCCATCATCTTGAAGGGAGAGAAGAGGGACGCGCCGAACAAAAGGTATGGCCGGATCAGGTTGACGTACAACAGGGAGGGGTATGTTGAGATCGATGTGCGCGTCAGCCTACCGAGAGACCGACCACCTCTCTAACGATGCCAGACGAGTATCTTGCCGGAGAAGTCAGAGGAGTATAGTCTGTCACCCTTTGGGGACCAAACCAGTGAGGTCACTCCGGTCAGAAGACTGTCAGTCGATACCTCACTGAGGTCGTCGAGAGACCATGTTCGAATAGTCCGGTCCCAGCTTCCCGAGACTAGCAGGTCGCCGGAGGGGCTGACAGTCAGAGAGCTCACAACGTCCTCATGTCCTACCAACTCCGCAGGTTCTCCAGGACTGTCAAGGTCCACCACAAGAATGCGTCCACCATGTAGACCGAGAAACGCGCGAGGAGGATCGTCAGCAATGGCAAGGGAACGCAATCGCTCATTCTGATGAACAACGGGGGAGGTTTCTTCAAACTTGGATGTGTCCCACACCTTGCATGTCCCATCCCAGGATGTCGTGACAAGGAATCTCCCATCATCTGAGAATGCCAGCCCGGAGACGTCAGAATCGTGGGCCTGAAGATTCTTGGTGCACTTCAAGCTCGTCAGGGAGAAGATCTTCACCTCCCCGTCGCGAGCGCCAGCGGCACCTTTGCTGGCCTCGGCAGATACTGCAAGGGCCTTGACCTCTGTGCCATGTCTGAGGCGAATTGGTTCCTCTCTCCCCGTCCGGCTCCAGCGCTGGGTGGTCTGGTCCCAACTTGAGGACACTATGTGTTTTCCATCGGGTAGGAATGCTACGGCAGTGACAGCTCCCTCATGTCCCCCAAAGGACTTCTTCTGTTTGCCATGTCGTGTGTCGACTAGTAGAACGCGGCCATCCAGTGTCCCGCAGGCAATCAGACGACCCTTGGGTGCAACTGTGAGACTGGTGATTGTCGATTGTGTGCCATTGCTCTGTTTGAACAGAAGTACAGCTTCCAATCTGGACCACCACAGTAACGCCGGACGGTGGCAATATCGATGTGAGCTTAAAAGATGTGTGTAACATCTTACTGACGTTTGCTTCTGAGATAGCAGAAGACGACGACAATCACTCCGATCAATGCAATCCCGATGTAGAAGGAGGACTGTAGTTCTGGCGCAAAGGTCTCATCAGATTCCGTGACCAGGAACACCTCAAGGACTGAACCCACAACCTCAAGGCTGGTAGCACTACACTTGTCAGGAGTGTCCTCCAGTGTGTGCCAGTATGAGGGGAAGGGTACCTGGATTATGTCCAGAGCTGGAATGCCTGCATCAAGGAATGGCCTATGGTCATCGATTATCCCCCCGGGGTAACTGTCGATGAATATCTCACCGTAGCCAAGATCGGAGGCGGTGTTCCAGACCGCATCCTGAAGAGACCTTGTCGAGGTGCTCTCTCGGGGGAGACGCAGGTTCGCATCACCGACCATGTCTACCAGTATCATTGCAGAGATGGATTCGCGTTCGGTCTCATTGAGGTGGGAGACGAAATAGGTCGACCCCTGAATCCAGTCCCATCCGTTGATGCCTCCAGAGTCTTCCGCGTCAAAGAAGACGAGCTGGACACCTGCTCTTGTGTCCTCAGGCAGAACTCGTGCAATCTCGAGGAGTACTGCTACACCACTGGCACCATCGTTTGCTCCGAGTATCGGTCTTGTTCTGTTGGCAGGGTCCGGGTCCGCTGATGCATGAGGTCTTGTGTCATAGTGTGCTCCCAGAAGGACTGTCGAGTTCCCGGTCTCATGCCAGGTCCCAACGATGTTCACACAGGCGGTCTCTTGATATGTGAAGTTCTGAAGGGTCACATTCCACCCGGAGGTCTCAAGCTGTGACTTGATGTACACTCGGCAGAGAGAGAGGTTCTCTGAACCTGGCGGTCGCGGACCGAGGTCACACTGGCCCAAGAGGTATTGGTAAGCACTGGCACCATCGAAGACAGGAGTGTGAGTGACCTGTGCCGCACTGGGGGGTAGTGTCGAGACAAGGACGAATATGACCAGTATAGTAGACAAGACCGACTTCATCGTGTCGAGCAGGACAGGTCACCCCTAAGAAGCTTTTCAGCACGGAGCTCCCAGATGACACAGCACAACTCTTCGTAGTATCCGGGGCAAGTGTCTCGGAAGGGCTCTCAGTGTGTATCTTGGGATGTCAGCATATCCGATCTCCCCACGCGCGGTCATGGCCATGATGTCACCGGCAAGCTGATGGCCACTGATGCGTGTGAGAAGAGTACTAAGGAGGGTGCTGTTCGTTCCCGCCCAACCGACCATGGCAAAGTTCGCAGCGAACTCCTGCCTGCACAACTCTTGATACTCTGACAGAGTTACAACATCGAATGCTCCCGATTCATAGGCCCGGATTATCACGTCGGCCGCGAAGGCTGCGGATTGCATCGCGTATGCAATGCCTTCGCCCATTGTGGGATCGACGAAGCCGGCTGCATCACCCACAAGGATGGCCCTCTTGGCCACGTTCTGACTGTGGAGTCCATCACCCCCGAGAAAATGAGCCCTGCGACGTTTGAGAGTGAGTGGCACTCCGGTCCGCTGAGACACTGACCGCCAGAAGGTATCAAAGATCTGACGAAGGTGTGTCATGTGATATCCCGCACCTGCAACTCCGATTCCGAGACTCTCCCTCTTGGGAAAGACCCAGCCATAGCCTATCCGCCCCACCACCGGAGCAATCTCAAGTATTGAGGGATTCCCACGGGTCGCCTGCAGCACTCCGTCCTCACCGACATAGAAGTCAGACTCCATACCGAGGCCCACCTTGGTGAGGTCCTTTCTCAATGGCCGGAGGCCCAGTGAACGGCTGACGATCGAGTTCACACCGTCTGCCCCTATGATGAAACGCGATGTGAACTCTCTTCCGCCTTCAGTTGTGACCTTGGCGTTGGTGTCTGATACCTCGGCCTTGAGCACGCGAGTGTTGTCGATCAGTGTTGTACCGACCTTCTCGGCACGACGGGCGAGGTGTTCATCAAAGGATGACCTGTCCACGGTGATGCCCATCAGCTTATCGGAGGTGAACTCAGCCTCCTTGCCGTTCGGCATGATGAACCGCATTCCGTGGATTCGTTGTTCGATGATGCTCCGGGGAATATCACCTTGGACAATCTTGATTCCCCTGTACATCACTGCCCCACCACAGGGCTTGCTTCGAGGTAATCGGTACTTCTCCAGCTGCAGGACTGAAAGGCCGGCTCGTGACAGATTGTGTGCTGCTACTGAACCGGCCGGGCCAGCCCCAACCACTATGACGTCATAGTCCAATCAATAAATTCCTCCCACGCCAGAAGACTCGTGTGAACTGGCGAGTCAAAGGATGATTAAGATTGCGTTGTCTGTAATCTGAACTCGACTGTGTCATCCCCGTCGAGGTCGTGGGTCAGCTTCCTGCGAATGGTCGCCTCGTAGTCAGGGTTGATCTCATAACCTATGGAGTTGCGGCCCAGCTGCCGGGCCACACGCAGTGTAGTCCCACTCCCCGCGAAGGGGTCGAGGACCGTGTCACCTACAAACGAGTACAGGCGAATACATCTGCGAGGGAGCTCCTCTGGAAACGGCGCGGGATGCCCCTCCTTCTTGGCAGACGCGGGCTGGAAGTCCCAGATTGAGTCTTGGACCCAGTTGGTGAACTCCTCATGGGAGATGACCGAGGCCTCCTTGATCTGAGCATCGACCTTTTGACGCCTACCCTCCTTGGAGAAGACAATGATCCATTCATAGGGGTAGGTCGAGAGCATGTTGGGGGGATATGGGTAGGACCCCCAAGAACTGAATCGTACTGCCTTGCGTTTGTCCCAGATGTACAGAGAGTGGAAGTACATGTTACCAAGACTGTTGAAGAAGCCCTCAAGGTCCGTCAGAACAGTCTTTGTGACACGCCGACCGAATCGAGTACTCTTTCCGGACAGGAGGATTGGCATGATGTTGATGATGAGTTTTCCATCAGGAGTCAGCTTGCGGACACACTCACCGAAGACCTCGCAGATGGCAGAGAGGTAGTCTTCATAGGAGACGTGACTCTGCCCGATGGCGTCATTGTTCCCGTAGTCTTTGAGATTCCAGTAGGGAGGAGAGGTCACAACCAGATGCACTGATGAGTCGGGCACTTCATCCATGTGTCTACTGTCGCCAATCACAACGATATGATGAGTCAGGATTCATTCCCTCCCCCTACTCAGGTTCCACACAAGCACCTGCTCCTTGCGAGATGTGTCATTAATCCTGTCCCACAGGGCGCTGGCTGAGCGTGTGTACTCTCTCTCAACAATCTGGGGAGTACCCCACGGAGAGATCTCCGCAAAGAAGTCTGCACCTCGAATGAGTCGCCCATGGACTCTACGGTCACCTACAACAAACACAATCAACGAGTCATCGGTGACCACACGATCAATCGCGTGCAGGGCCTTCCTCATGTCCTCCTTGTACGTGGAGTACCTCTGAATGAGACCGTCGCGGATCTCAGTCCTGTCCATGCCAAGAATCTCGAGGACCAATCGGGAGTAGTACCCCGTATAGTCCAGAGCGTCGAAATAGGGTGGGCTTGTGTAGACAACATCCACTGAGCCCTCGCTGACAACCTCGTAGACCAGTCTTGCGTCATGTTCCAAGACTCGCGCGGGCGGCGAACCCTTCACATACTTGAGGTGCTTTCGAACCTTTCGAGAGAAGGTCTCATAGAAGTCGATGGGACGAAGTGGTGGGTTCAGACGACCGATAGAGGTCGATGTCCAGAGATAGCCGTTACATGCTCTTGCTGCAACGCATATGGCCCCATAGAATGCAGATAGAAGATAGTTGGAGAAGGAGTGTGACTGGTCAAGTACTCGCATGATCTGGTCTGCGGTCTTGGGGTGAAAGTAGCGTCCTGGAAAATCGGGCATCTCCCGGGTGGGGCGCTCTAGTCTTGCCTGCCCAATCGATGAATCCAGCTCTGCAAGTGTATCTTCATGGTCGATAGGTTCTGTCTTCCCTCGAGCAATTGTGCAAGCCAATGGATTGTTGTCAACTCCGATTACTTGCATCCCACGCATCTGGGCCTCGTACAGGACTGTCCCCGTCCCGCAGAAAGGATCTAGAAGAAGCCAATCTTCGGAGAACTGCGACACCACCTGATGAGCGTCCAGAGCAGACATCTTCCCCCGATAGGGATAGATACCGTGGATGGAATTTGGATTGCTGACGCTGTCAAGAGGGTGGAGTCGGATTGAAGTCTGAGGTGTCCGGGGTCTCTTGGGGCGTACCTCAGATTCATGCATGACAGGTGGGTAGAAGGGGCCACATAAAAAACCAGACACTCTTCAGATGTCCCGACAGTCCTGGCAGCCAACTCTCGGTCTGAGTCCTAAGCGTCGCATGATCTTTCCGCCAGGAAGGTCATCACTGGAAGTGTCATCCGCTGATGACGCATAGATCGGAACGTCACGACGACCGACCTCTCTGAACCCGTATGCGCGAATGAGCATCTGTGATGGGATGTTCTCTTCAAACACCTCAATGTAGACCTCTTCCACGCCCGAGTCCAAGAAGAACTCTGTGGCCTGTTTGATGAGGGCTGTGGCCACACCACGTCGCCTTCTGGAGGGGAGCACTCCGATTCCAGTTATCTCGCCGTATATCGAGTCCTCCTTCTTCTCCACAAAGCACGCAATGAAGCCAACCGACTTCCCCCACATCTTTGCGATGAATATCCCCTCGGGGTCGAGCCTCTGTGCCTGCTCGACAGTCAGTGGACAGAAGGGATCGGGAGATGCGAGAAAGCAGCGATTATACAGGTCGACGAAGTCCTCCACCTCTGTGGGGTCGAATCGTTGAATCCTCACGTAGCTTGGAACGGGCTTCTGTGACCACCACTGCTCTGCGAGCTTCAGAGCCTCCTTTGCCTCGGCCTTCATTATGAGGTATGACCTCTGCTTGATGGAGGGCGCACCATTATCTCTCTCAGATGCCATCGGGTTCACCAGTATCGGTTGTGTGAATCACCCAGACATCCTGTCAATCGCAGAAGCTGTTGCGAGTATGGTCTTCTCAATGGCCTCAACCAAGAGGGGGTCTTGTTCGCCAGACTTCTCGTCCTCAGTCTTCTGTTCTCCCTTCTGTGCACCATGGAGGTTCCCATCGCTCGATAGAATGGAGGCCGCGTCGAGGCCCCTTGTCTGAGCGAAGGTGAAGACGAGTGAGCTCTCCATCTCAACGCATTTGACACGGGCACGGGTCCACAGGTCGAGCTTGTCATTCTCAGGACTGACGTAGTAGATGTCGGATGTCAAGCAGATCCCTGAGTGCACTCTATCGGGTGGAAGGAGTGTTGAGATTTCATTGTGCAGGGCCAAGTACCACTCAGGTGACGCAACTGCAGGATACTCGATGGGGGCGTAGTTGAGGCTTGCACATTCATCTCGAACGCAGGCTGTCGGAACGACAACATCACCTGTCTTGACAGATGGGTCGATTCCACCGCAACTCCCCAGACGGATGAGAACCTGCGCACCCAGTTTGGCCAGTTCCTCGATGCAGATGTGAGTGGATGCAACACCCATTCCGGTACCGGATATGGTCACAGGGTTTCCCTTGGGGGTGTATGCCCGATAGGTGACGAGACCCCTGTATCTTGAGATCTCCTCCGGGTCCTTCATCTTCCCCGCAATCTTCGGGACTCTGTCTGGATTTCCTGTGATGATGGTGACTCTTTCAACATCACCGTCGCCAACTCTCAGATGCGGTTGAACTCGTGTCTTCATTTGATATCGCCTATCACAGAATGGGGGCGCATCTCCCTTTTCACTTTTGAGTTAGACAACTGCCTGTACTCTCGGTGACGGGGAGTTGTTCGGTGACACCAGTCAGGCTTCGCTTTCGATGCGTTTGATTATGCAATCGAGACAGATCCAACGATTGTGGATGAGAAAGGTCCTCTGAAGAGTCGGACGTGTGGAGTTGCACTCGTCACAGGAATGGCTAGATGACTGGTAGTTCTCAGTCAGGTATACTGTGAGAAGAGAGAGAAGGCTTCGCGCAGTCTGAGTCCGTGAGAGCATGGTCATCCTCTACACAATGCATAGACCATTCCTTATTAGGTGCACAGAATCCGAGGCACCGACACCAAAGAGTTTTCACTGGGAGGCACATTCGGCGCCATTGTATGACACCCGAAAGGAATGAAGGTATGGCCGAGATGAATGTGGACTTCTCCTACTACTGTTATCGATGCGGCAGCAAGAATACACTGAACCTACCATGTCCGCCTGCTCCAGAGTATCATGAGACCGAACTGACCTGCAGCAGCTGTGGCGATGGGACGCGCGTCATTCTGAGTCACTGCCCCAAGTGCTCACGCTATGTCTATTGGATCAGCGACATGTCGATTCCGAGTCTTGTCGAGGGCTTTGCCAAGTACATGGTGCACAGTATGCAAATCATGATAGACAACGCGGCCAGACAGGGAGCTACCATCAGTATCGATACACCAGAGACCTATCCCATCAATGCCAGGTGTCCATGTGGCGAGTCATTCGCCGTGGAGATTCCCATCCCAGATCTGGACTAGACCGCCCGGCTGTCACTCCCGCGGGACCTGCAGAAACTCTCAACGGGGCATCTTGAACACCGGGGTTTCTTTCGCAGGCATATCGAAGAGACCAGATCAATAATGCCCCAATACAGCTCAGGTTCGTGTCTTCTTCCACCAAGGCGTGACACAAGCTCCCGAACCTCTGCGCTAGACCTGTCAGAGAACTTGACTCCAAACAGTCTGGAGATGAAGTGTAGAACATTTCCGTCGATGAGAGGAACAGGCTGTCCAAAGGCGAAGTTCAGGACTGCAGATGAGACATACTCTCCAACGCCGGGTAGAGACTCCAGTTCTCCGGCGTCATGTGGTATGCTTCCTGAGTGTTGCATGCTGATCTGGACTGCTGCAGCCTTTAGCTGCTTTGCGCGGACTTCCTGCAGGCCGAGGGACTCGACCGCAGCAGATATTGAGGACACGGGAGCTCCTGCAAGGACGCTGATCGATGGGAACTGCTCAATGAATCCAAGGTACACGCGAGACACTGCGGTCGCCGTCGTGCGCCGAAGAAGCATCTCTGCCATGAGCACTCTGTAGGGATCCCTTGTTTCGCGCCATGGAAAGGACCGCCCGTTCTTTCCAAACCACCTTCGAACCCTGGCACGTATCGCGGCCAGCTCTCTTGTACTGATGTCCGGTAATCGGAGAGTCATAATGCCTCGCGCTCTTGGACTAGGCTGTTTGCGTGCTCGATGACCTCTTCCGGTGAGGACATCACTGTGAAACCTCGCATCCCTCTCAGTCGTTCGACATTGTCCCAATCAATAGGCCTCACATGAACCTTGAATTCTTCGCCCTTGGGACCAGTTGTAGTCACCTTACCAAGGCTCTGGTCCACCGGGAACACTATGACCGGTGTGGGCCCCTTCAGAGTCTGCGCCACTGCGTTAGTAATGAGTGTGTCTGCGACTCCGTAAGCAATCTTTGCTGTAGAGTTCGCCGTGAGTGGTGCAACGACGAGGAGGTCATATTTCCCGACCTGCAGGGGGCCTGCGATGAATGGCACATTTGCGTCGGTCTCCACTTGAAGTCTTTGAACATAACCGGCAAGTCTGGTCCAGAGGCCATACCAGCGAAGGACCTGCTCTCCAGCCTTCGATACTACCACTTTGAGGCGGATGCGCGCGTCCCTCTCGAGTTCACAGACGAGGTCAACAATGTCTTGGATTCGTTCACCGGAGCCGGTGATGCCCCACACGATTCGAAACAATTCAATCAGAGTGATAGAAGTCGAAACACAGAAGAACCTTCCCTTGAGGAGCTGTATATTTCAGTGATGGAGCCTCCACTTCAGAAGGAATACTCTCGGAAGTCATACGAATGTACAGAGTGAGTCTTGGTATTACCACATCGATGAGCGTTGAGACCACTGGATGGATCGCCGCCGGTGCAGACTCACTGGGAGCAGATGGTGTATGGATCGGAGAGGATATCGGTGTGGGGCAGGATACGAACACACTCGCGGCTTCAGTCATCCTCCAATCGAAGAGAGTGAGGGTGGGGACTGGAATCATTCCTATTGCCCCTCACAACACCTCCACCATTGCAAGGGCATCCATCGCTCTGCAAGAGATGGCCAATGGACGTTATGCGCTGGGGATTGGCATCGGAGGAGTCCAGGACATTCAACGAATCGGAATCACTCTCCGAAGACCTGTCACTGAACTTCGGAGAACAGTGAACATACTCAGAGCACTCTGGTCTGGACAGAGCGTTTCGAAGGTCACTGAACTTCACAACCTGAGAGAGTATCAGCTGCGACTGAGAGAGGCCGTGGACATTCCCGTCTTCTTTGGTGTGAGAGGACCCAAGATGCTGGCTCTGGCTGGAGAGATCAGTGACGGTGTGATCCTGTCGGGGCCCCGTGATTATCTCAAGAAGGCAGTAGAGATGGTTGATTCTGCCGCTCGCAAGGCAGGAAGAGACCCGTCCGGAGTAGAGAAGATTGTATGGGTTCCGACTGTTCCGACCTTCAGAGGGATGAAGGAGAGGACTGGGAGGAAGATTGTTGCGTTGATCGTGGCGGACACGCCCAGCGTAGTCTTGGACATGTTGGACTTGAATCGAGATGACCTTGAGAGAATCAGGAGCACTGTATCGAGAGAGGGGCCAAAGGCCGCGGCTGCGATGGTCAGCAGAGAGATCCTTGACGCCTTCGCGATATGTGGTTCCAAGGAGTACATGGTCGACCGATTTGATGACCTGTCAAGGACTGGCGCCACCGAGATTGTCCTCGGACCGCCGTATTCTGGTGAATGGAGAGAGGCAATCAGGGAAATACTTCAAGAGGTGGCCTCAAGGAGGGGTGGTTGATGGAGTGGGGCGTCGCGCTCAACGTGTCAGAGACCGTGAGCACAACCATTGACAGTGCTGTGATTCTTGAAGAGGCCGGTTTCGATCAGATTTGGATAACCGACTATCCCTCAGATCGTTATGCTCCAGTCGTGGCAGCGGCTGTGGCAGAAGCCACAACGGGCTGCAAGATTGGCCTCGGTCTCTTGAGCCCGTACCTGTATCCCGCAGGTCATATCACTCAGATGCTGGAGACCCTGATTCTCACTTATGGTCCCAGATTCTCTGTGCTTCTGGGACCTGGCGACAGGTATGCCTTGCAGAGAGTCGGAGTCAAGCAGGACAGAGGGACAATCGTAGTGGAGAGAGTCATAGAGACCGCCCTTCAAGTGAAGCAGTTTCTTGTTGAACGCGACCTTCAAGGACGTGTATTCCTAGGTGCACAGGGACCGAGAATGATCGACGCGTCAGAGAGAGTGGATGGAGTTCTCCTCAACTATACAGACTTAGAGATGGCGAGACTGGTGACAGAGCGATTGAGAACCAGAAAACGGGGATTCATAATGGGGCTCTTTCCCCCCAGTCATGTCAGCCCGGATGCCCAGGCCAGTCGCGAGTCTGTACTCTTTGCGTCAACCATGGTCGCGCTGGGTCTGACCAGATCACTGCAGAAGAAGTTTGGTCTGAGTGAGAGGATTGGGCCTGCATCCAGGGCCGTGCAGGAGAGCGGACGGGTCACGAAGGAGATAATTGACACGGTGGGTGAGGACACGCTCCACAGGTTTGGCCTTGGAGTCACAGGTCCTCAGTTATGCAGATACATGAAGGATGCAGAGGCATATGGATATGATTTGGTGGTGCTGGGCCCTCCACTTTGTATGAGTAGTCAGGCAGTCAGGTACGCGGCCGAAGCAAGGAGAGCATGTGTCGAGTAATCAGTCAAATACGAAGTTACGCAGGTCCACATCTGACGATTTGATGTCCCACCTCCCATCATTGTAAGAGTAGTCCTTTGTTATGTCGAGTAGTGAGCGAGAGCCACCCTGAGCTATGGTCATTATCGGATTGACTATCTCCACTCCGGGGTTCTGCTCCAAGGCGCGGAACATCTGGTAGTACTCTACCTGGTGTGTACCCGGGCTTATGGTCCACACGATGATCCCTCGATTTGAGGTGTAGTACATAGACCACGGAAACTGTGACACGATGCGAAGAGTCCGTGACTTCCATCTCTCATTGCAGACTATTTCGAAACAGAAGTTGGAGGAGAGACCAAGACCGCCGAATAGGACGTATGGCAGGATGAGACCTCTGTCTGTGAAACGCTTCTCAGACTGAGCCACCTTGCGTGGTTCAATGTCGAAACCTCGGACTGCAAGATTGGTGCTGATCCTGCTCGGTGGTGCGCGGGAGTCAATCTGCAAGTGGGTGGCCACTGCTAGGTCCATCTTCGAGAGCTCGGGTCTGACCCCCCTGCAATGAATGATGGGCGGTTCATTCAGGGCATCAGCATGTTCAGTGATGTCACCGGGCAGATACTCCGGGAGTTTCCATTCACCTCCTGAATAGAGTGAGAGGTTGGAGGTCGCGCCATTGCCAAGCTGATAGTGTGGGCTTGTATAGTCAAAGAACTCGCATGCCACCTCTCGCAGTGAGGCCTGAAAGACCTGTTTGTGCTGGTCGATATTGGGAATGAGGAATGTTACATAGCCAAGATCGGTCATGGTTGTCTTGAGAATGGTCTTGGTCAACGGAAACCTCGCAAGGCCCCGCTCCAATGATGACCAATCCAATCCTTCTTTCAATGTGAAGAATACCAGTACTGACTGTAAGTTGAAAGCAGTGAAGTCAACGAGGGCAGTGAAACGTAACGAGTGCCTCTCCCTCAGTCGTTCGAGGGCACGGGCCACAGTTCTTGATGTCAGGTTCAGCTCGCTTGCAGCCTGAGCGAGGGAGATTGTGGGATTCCGTGAGAACAGCGACAGTGTTTCATGGTCAGTTGTGCTCAGGACACTGTCTTCCATGAGAAAGGCAAAGCTGTAGGCAGACCTGATAGAGTCACGAGTAATGAGATTGAACTTCTTCAGGGTCTTCAGATTGTCAAGTATCTTTGTCTTGTACCGATTGTTGATAGGTATCATTGCAGGGTTGGTGGGAAAGGTGGCGTACTCTGGATTGGCCCGCAGGACTTCCACAGCCTGGAGGGCTGTCTCCATGGGTATCGACCCCGCACAGAGTGCCAAGTAGATGCGCATGGCATCAAGATAGAATTGAGCCTCGAGATCATCGGTCTTGGGAATTAGGTCGTCAAAAGGAGTTTCCATCTGTGATGACAGGCTCTCAGATGGAATGATGTCTCTAAGTGTGTCTCCCATTCCTGAACGCGAGTTACCCACGTTATTCATCACCAAAGTCTGTCTCATTCATCTGGTGTCCTCTGTGCAATGAGTGAGACCACATTCTCAAGGCGTTTCTCGATGTCATTGCGGTTGGCTATAAATGTGCATATCTCAGATGTGTTACCTGAAAGAGTGGACAGAATCTGTGACATTGTGAGCCAATCCACAGTCTCGGGTATCTCAAGGTCCAATACAGTGAGCCCTCCTCCTGAAACAATATGAGCCTTGGGAAATGTGCCCACCTGAGCGTGGAGAAGCCTTGACAGAGGGGACCCTCCGGGGGAAGGGTCCTTCAGGCACACCAATAGCTTCTGATTGAGGCCCACTCTATCAATGTGGACATAGGGAGTGGCGAGCCCTCTCATCTTCTCGAGTTTTCGTCTGATTGTGCGATTAGAGGGTCTTGAAACACCGTAGGTTTCAAAGAGCTCTCTCACTTCATGCCCTGTCGCATGGAAGTCCTTCTCTATTGCAGAGGCAACAACTATGTCGCTGAGATCGGTGTTCTGGACCTTGCTTTGTGATACCGTGTTCACGACTGGAAGGACGTCGACGTATGACTTGGCCGCTCCGATTGATGCCTCAAGTCGAAAGTCGTTGGAGAATCGCCATTGCTCACCATCATAGAGTCCCGGATTGAGACTGTAGGCTATGGTTGATGCAGTGCTCCACGAGACTGAGAGGGAGTACGGACGCTTCTGAAATCTTGCTACCTGACTTGTGAACCAAGTGTGTTGGTCCCCCAGAGGAACAATGGCCTCAAAGTAGATGCGTCCGTCCATCGTGCTGGACATCACGGAACGGGTCATTCGCGACACCAGAGAATTGGTGTGGAGCCAGCGCGAGAACTTGTCCAATACATCAGAGGTCTCCAGACCACTGGCCCATCCAAAGATGAGTTGCAGACCGAGGCGACCGAGATCCATGTTCCCGCGGACGATCAGATTCCGTTCTTGTTCCAATCGTTTCCATACCTGATTCACTGCAGATCGTGATATGCCCAGTTCTCGGGCTAGGTCTGCCTGACGGAGAGACGGGTCGAGAGATAACCGCCTCACTAGTCTCAACTCACTCGGTCCCAGTCGCATTGCGCACACCTATGCCACAGGAATATCTGCATAATATGGCCGAATGTTAAGATAAGAATCTACTGCCTCGTCTCGATTTTACATGGTGGGTTTCGATTTCCGACGAGATTCGCGGAGAGATTCACTAGAATGGGTTTACTAAGTGCGAACGCCTGCTCTGTGAAGCATATCGGATACAAGGCCCCCTTATAATGGAGTTTGGTACAGATAGATTAGGTTCACACTGTAGAATGAGGTCAAAGCATAGGTTTTGCCTATGACCGACCAGTGCAGGTAGGTCGCATTCTATGAAGGAAGTAGAAAAGACCATCCCGACAACTGGATTTGAACCGAAGTACAGTGTGCCCCGACCAGCTATGTCCAGCAACCGAAGGAGGTGAAAGCGATAAGCACAGACCGGATGCGAACTCTGTATGAGAGCATGACCAAGAATCGTGCGGCATTGGAGTTGCTATCAATCGGTGTCGTGCACGGCATCTCGACCGTCGTGCAGCCACCCTGTGAGGATCCGACCCCATTCTAGAAGCTAACATTGCTTAGTGGACAGAGGGTCGAGGATACCTAGGTTGGCTTCAGTGTCGAGATAGTTCGCTGCTGGACAATGGTTGGTAGGGGATTCTAATCATGCTCTACAGCGTGAGAGTCGAACCAAGAGAGAATCCAATCGTGTGAGGCGAAAGGACTCAGGCTCCTGATGGAAGACGGAGAGTCCCACCAACCTTTGACAATTGGAGAAAGAGAACAACGAACCAAGAAGAAAGGAGGAGAATGCGAAAATGATGGACCCCGGCGGATGGGAACCAGACGATCCAGCTCCATTCTAGAAGGAATGGACTCTTGCGGTATCACCGCAAGGAAAACGGAGGAAAACAGGAAATGATACGAACACAGAGAATAGATCCAACAATCGGAGACATCACTACTCCAAAACAGGGACGCGAGGTGGATCCTTTCACTGATCCTGAAACCGTCAGGCTCGTTGCAATCAACCTGGAGCTTGCCGTGAGAAACCTGATCAGTGCCAGAGCTTCACCCGAGTGTCTCGTGATCACTGCCGACATTTGCACTCACAAACTCATGGCTGTACCAACAGCCGATGGGGACGTCAAAGTGCTCGTGTTCGATGCGTGATGTGAAGAATAGATGATGTGCCCCCGAGTGCAAGCGGGGGATTTAGCTCCCCCGAGAGAATCAGTCAGCATAGTATGAAGTAATGTGCCTAAATAGTCAGACTAAGAACTTGAGGTTGTTCGAACGACCGATCTCTCGTCCTAGGATGACACGGTATGGTGACAGATGGGCGTGCGAACTGATGCGCTCGGGAGAAAGAAATATGACTGAGACAGTTCAACAGGGTGATGAAAGGAAGGAAAACAAAGTGGTGGAGAAAGCAGACCAGGATGATCCGAATCTGCTGGGGGAAAAAGCTGATTCTAATGAGGGCGTTGAAGTAGAAGCTTTGGGTCTTAGAGACTCCCTGCGTGCTATATTCTCATGGCGCAACTACTCTGTCTATCTGGCAACTTCTTGGGTAATCACATCCTTTCTCTATATGGGCCTCTTTCTGAATCTCTACTTCCTCGAGTTGGGCTGGGAGTATGTGATGATCGGGGCAGTATTCTCCCTGATGAACTTCATAGCTATCATGGGACGGTTTATGGGAGGATATTTGGGTGATGTCGTCAATCGGAAACACCTGTCAGTTGTTGCGACATTGGTCCTCGCGTTCTACAATCTGATTCTTGGCCTCTCAACAGTCTTCACCCTGATCTTCATTGCACTATTCTTGGGAGCACTTGTCGAGGTCTTCAAGAGTGGTTCATCGGCATACATCATGGAGAACATCCCCAAGGAACATAGTGGTCTAGGCATCTCCCTGTTTTCAGCGTCGGGGCGCACCTTTGGAGTTGTGACCTTGGCGGCCCTAGTAATCCTCGTTCCGATTCTTGGTTTTGGAAGCGCATTGAGGACCATGTTCTTCATCGGTGGAGTATTTCTTGTCATTGCCGCCATAGCAAGGGCCGTCCTTCTGGACGGGTCACCGCCCAAGAACACACGTGAAGGCAAGTCGGTGTTCAGGTCCTTTATTGAGGACAACAGACGAGCCGCAGGAATTCTGATCAGGGCCGCGCCAGGACTTCTTGCAGTGGTCATTGTGGACGGATTGAGTGACTCTCTATTCAGATTCGGATCCAATATCTACATCTATGAGGTCATCGGCATAGGTTTTGAGGGCATTGTCATCATAACCCTATCCACCACATTGCTGTCAGTACCTATGCTTCTGGGCATGGGAAGAATGACCGATAGACGAGGAGTCACAAGAGCTGCCCTATTGGTATATTCGGCCATGCCAGTCTGTGCCGCTCTGATGTTCATCTCACCAGTAGTGCCGTACTGGGCCCCATCTGCATGGGTCGCGTCGGCAGAAAGCCTGGTCGTGGGACTTGGTGCCGTCTTCTCCACACCTTTCATCGCCGTCGTGATCAAGTCGGCCAACGATGCAGTATGGTATCTCATCCTATTCACAATAATCCAGAAGAACCTGCCAAAGAAAGACACCTCCAAGATTCTCAGCACTTTCTGGTTTGTCACCTATCTCTCAACGTCGGTCGGCCCCTATCTTGGCGGGTTGATCTTTCAGTTCTCAGTACCACAGTATCTCTTTGCAGCAGTGCTCGCCTTGAACATCATCATCATGGTGGCAATCTACAGCAAAGGACTCGTCAACAAGGCCACCATGTCAGACTTGAACAGCTCAGAGGAGTAGAGCACTCCACGCAATACGAGAGTTGAAGTATCCAATCGGCAATCTGGGTTGATAGGTGCCTGAGCAAGATGGATGGCAAGACAAGAATACTGAAGATACTAGAGGTCTTGAGAGATGAATACTCCGACGCTCCGCGGACCTATCTGAACTTCAGAGACCCCTATGAGTTGCTGATAGCGACCATTCTGTCGGCGCACGCTGCCGATGCTTCAGTCAACAGAGTGACACCGGCTCTGTTCGACAAATACCCGACACCGGAGAAACTGGCCTCGGCCTCTCAAGAGGACGTCATCAACATCATCGGGCCGGTCGGTACCTACAATGTCAAATCGAAGTACATTCTCACTGCTGCCAGGCAGATAACTGAAACGTTTGGGGGGAAGGTCCCTGAGACCCTCGAGGATCTTATCACGCTCCAAGGCGTGAGCAGAAAGACAGCAAACGTGGTGCTCTCTACGGCCTTCAACAAGCATGAGGGAATTGTGGTGGACACTCACATAATGCGTGTATCTGTACGGCTCGGGCTCAGCATGCACACCAAGAAGCCGGCCAAGATTGAGAGGGACCTCATGGCCCTGCTGCCACAGGAGTTATGGGGAGAGTATGCCAGACTGGTGAGCGCTCTTGGCAGAAGGACGTGCAAGGCGCGGAAACCACTCTGTTCAGAGTGCCCCGTGAGAAACCTCTGCCCCTCAGCAAACAGTCCCTGAATAGAAACATGTTAAAAGGAGCCAGAATCGTCGCACAGGATGGAATGGGCTGGCACTCATGAGAATCGGCATGGTCAGTAAGTTTGGTGCTCCCGACGGTCTCTGTATCAGGGCGGGCGCCGTTCTCAAAGGTCTTGTGAGCCGTGGACATGAGGTCCATGCCATGACCCAATCCAGATATGTCGAGGGTCTGTCCGAAGAACGAGTCCACAGATTCAGGGCCGTTCAACTGAACCCTCACTTCTCAATAGATTCGATCAGTTCACCGAAGATGATTGCCGAGGCAAGCCGAGAACATGACATCGAGGTTCTTCACATTCAGATGAATTCCGGAAGCACTGAGTTCATGCTCCCATACTTCAAGAGATCACTGCCACCATTAGTCGTCACGTATCACTTGGCATACGCAGCCGGGAAGTCCCTCTACAAGACCATGTTTGAGGTGGCATGGAAGGCATCAATCTTTGCAGCAAAGAAGTATGATCATGTCATCCTGGTGGACCCCTCACAGACTCCCTACTTCATAGAGTATGGGATACCTGAGGACAGAATCACCGTGATAAAGAACGGCGTGGATACCGAGCTCTTCAGACCACCAGATACTACTCTCGAGGACGATGGATACATCGATTTTGTATATGTTGGCAGACTCAGTCTGGACAAGGGTGTCAACGTCCTGCTGGATGCCTTTGGTGAATACCACAGAGAGAACCCCGAGTCGAGACTGACCCTCATAGGTGACGGTATGCTCAAGTTCCAGTTGGAAGACTGTGTCGATGATGACTCGGTCAGATGGCTTGGCGCGATTGATCATGACCTGATTCCACAGGTACTTCGGAAGATGGATGTCTTTGTGATCCCTCAGAACATAGGCGGCCTCGGGTTGAGCGTGATGGAAGCGATGGCCTGCGGTCTACCTGTCGTCACGACTGCCATCGGAGAAACTGTCCGTCTTCTTGGGGAGGATGAGGGCGTACTTCTGAGACCTCACAACACGAATGATGTGGTTGATGCCATGACACTGCTTGCCGAGGACAGACGCCTTCGGCAATCCATGGGAAGACGATGCAGGCAGAAGGTGGTTGAAAACTACTCTTGGAAGCATCAGCTGAAGAGAATAGAAGATGTCTATGAGAGAGTGATCTCTGCGTCACGAAGATAATGATCCTAGTTCGAGGAAACGACTTATCTAGCAACTCACTCCATTCCAAGAACCACAGGTGATACGGCATGCTGGATATACGATTCATCCGAGAGAATGCAGACCTAGTCAGGGCCGACCTGAAGAAACGTCGTGATGAGAGGAAGCTGGAGGAGTTTGAAGAACTCCTGCGCCTTGATGCGACCGTCCGAGAGCAGAAGAAGGAGATTCAAGAACTCAGGACCCGAAGGAACAGACTCTCCAGGGAGATTGGCAAGCTCAAGATGACCGGACAGGATGATTCGAAGTTAGTCCACCAGGCAAATGAGGTCAATGCTGCAATCAAGAGAATGGAGACTGAAACAGAGGCCAACGAGACCCGGTTAAAGAGAATACGGATGAGCATCCCCAACATTCTGCACGATACCGTCCCCTACGGAGTCGATGAGGAGGACAACCAGGTTGTGAGAGAGTGGGGTGGGCAGCCCAGCTTCGACTTTGAGATTAAGAGCCATGTGGACCTCTTGGAGACCCTTGACATTGGAGACATTCCTCGAGCAGCAAGGGTCGCAGGTTCCAGGTTCTACTACTTGAAGAACGAACTGGTGGTCATTGATGTGGCCATGCAACAGATGGCACTGGAGATGCTGGTCAAGAAGGGATTCACCCCAATCTATCCACCCATGATGATGCGTCGTGAGCCGTATGAGGGAGTGACAGACTTGGCGGACTTTGAGAATGTCATGTACAAGATTGAGGGGGAGGATCTCTACCTGATAGCGACATCGGAACATCCAATGGCTGCAATGCACATGAATGAGATCTTCGAACCGACAGACCTTCCTCTCAAACTCGCAGGAGTCAGTACTTGTTTCAGAAAGGAGGCAGGAACCCATGGAAAGGACACAAAGGGGATCTTCAGGGTCCACCAGTTTCCCAAAGTTGAGCAGTTCATATTCAGTCTGCCTGAAGAGTCATGGACGATGCATGAGGAACTCATCCGCAACGAGGAAGAGTACGCACAAAAGCTCGGACTCCCATACAGAGTCGTGAATGTCTGCACAGGGGACATTGGCACAGTTGCAGCCAAGAAGTATGATCTCGAGTTCTGGTTCCCGGGTCAGAAGAAGTACAGGGAAGGAGGCTCGTGCAGTAACTGCACCGCCTATCAAGCCACCCGACTCAACATCAAGTACAGGATAAAGAAGGGGGGCACGGAGAAGGCCTATCTGCACACGCTCAACAGCACTATGATGGCCAATCCCAGAACACTGGTGGCCATCTTGGAGAACTATCAGCAAGAGGATGGAAGCGTAAAGATTCCAAAGTCACTCCACAAGTATCTGCCTTCGGACATGAGAGAGATAGTACCGAGGAATGTCAGCTGATACTACATTCCACCTTCGAGGCTGAGTCTGATGGCCTCATCAATCGAGCTCTGAAGAGCCGGCGGTAGGTCTGGCACCTTGAGTTTCACAAACCCTCTGATGATTAATGATGTGGCCTCCTCCTCATCCAGACCACGGCTCATAAGATAGCTCAGCTGTTCTGCCCCGACCTTCCCGACAGTGGCCTCATGGCTGAGCTCTGCACCCTCGGCCATAGCATGAAGCATGGGTACGGCTCGAATAGACGCACCACTGCTGATGAGTAGACCATCGCACTCCAAGCGAGCCTTCGTTTCACCTGAGAGACCAACAAGATCCCCTCTTGCAATGATGCGGGAGGTGTCTGTGGCAATGGATCGCGAGACTACCTTCCCTTGGGTCTTGGGAGCCTCAAGACTGAGAAGCCCTCCGATGTCGTAGACGGAGTTCTGACTACCATAGACCACTGAGTAGAGGTCAGCCTTGGCGTTCCGTCCCCTCAGATGCACCTTGGGAAAGGTCTGGATAGACCGGAGAGGGCTGAGAATGGCATAGCTTGAGATGTAGGTACCACCCTCCTCCACGACAGTCGCAGATCTTGGACGGACATCTGTCTTCTCGTTCCACCGATGAACCATTGTGAAGGTCAGACGGGCCTTTCTCTTCACATAGAACTCTGAGATGCCTAGATGTAGCGACTGCTCAACACTTGAGGGCGTGGCGCACCCTGTGATGATATGGAGTTCGGATCCCTCCTCAGCAATGACTATGTTGTGAACATTCTGAAGTGACTGGTCCTTCTTCATGATGAGGCAGCTCTGGACTGGCATCTCGATACGCGCCCTGGCCTTGGCCCGAATGAAATACCCATTGTAGTCCACGAGCTCGCTCCGTGCAGTGTACTTGTCAGCATCGACAGGAACTGCGTTCCATAGGTAGTCCTTCAGAAAGTTATACTTGGTCAAAGCCTCTGCCAGGGGGAGAACCTCCAGTCCTTCCTGCGCCATCAAGACATCAGCAAGGATGCTCTCATTGTCGAACTGAATGAACGACCCTGCCACCTTGTCCTCCGATGGATCAAAGCCCACATCCTTGACGAGCTCTCTGTCACTCTCAGAGAGGTCATCAAGAGAACTCATTCTACCGTGGTCAGAAGAGAGCGAGTACTCGTCGAGGTCAATGTCATCACCATACTCGGCCTTCTTGTTCTTTGCCTCAGTTGCACGCTTTCGAAGTTCATCAGTTTTCATTCTGCAGACCTCCAGTCACTAGCCAAGTACTTCGGCAAGAAAACGTTCATACCCCTTCTCTTCGAGGACAGGAATATCGTTCATGTCACCCGTGTAGGCGACACGCCCGTTTTTGAGAATGTATACCTTGTCTACTTCAAGGAACTCAAGCACGTAACGATGGTGACTGATAATCACTAGAGTCACGTCACCCTTCTCACGTATGGCCTTGAGTTCACGACCCACAATCTTGAGCGAGTCGTAGTCAAGACCGCTGTCGGGCTCATCAAGGAACATGATTCTAGGTCGCATAGAGAGGACCTGGAATAACTCGCTTCTCTTCGACTCCCCGCCTGAGAAACCGTCATTCAGGTCACGCTGCGCCAGATTGCCAATGCCCAACCTGTCAAAGTCCTCATAGAGTTCATGAGAGCACATACATGATTCGCTCATGAAGTGGTCGGTCTCGGCCTTGCACTGGTAGTCGGGGCATATCCTGCATATGAAGTCCTCCAGCTTCACTCCCGAGATCGGAGGTGGCGTCTGGAATGCATACGCGATTCCAAGACGGGCGCGCTCGGATATGTTCTTTGAGAGAATAGACTCACCTTCAAGCAGGATGTCACCGCCAATCACCTTGTAGTCCGGTAGTCCCATGATGGTCTTGGCAAGAGTCGATTTCCCAGAGGCATTGGGCCCCAACACGGCATAGACCTTGCCAGACTCGAACGCCATGTCAACTCCGCTCAGGATTGGCACGCCGCCCACTTCAACACGGAGGTCTCTTGTTTCGAGGAGATTACTACACATCTCAAATCACCGTTCGTTCATCACTGGATTCACCTACTCTCTGAGCGCTTTGCCTTGTAAAGAATATCATTTGTGCGCTGAACAGACCAGTCCACGTAATTGTCACAGAGGTTCCTCGGAGAGGTTCTTGGGCGGAGACGTCCCACGGGAGGCCTTGTGCCTTCATCCATTGCACGCAGGTCTCGGCACTGCACGCTTCCCCATGCACCCTCAAAGGACTTCATGAATTCCTTCACAATGCCTCTGGCCAACACTCTCCTTTCATCAAAGGTCACGACACTCTCTGTGCCACATGTCCCCATGGTGAGACCGATGCAGATGACGGCGCCAGTCACCGAGCCACACACCTCACCATAACCGGAGATTCCGCCCCCAGAACCGATGCAATTCTCAGACACGATGACTCACTTCCGAGAAGAGAGTGATTTGCGCCGACGCGGAGAGTGACACTCTCGGCGCAATTGAACGATAGACCATCACGTTCTTCCATCGTGACCAAGGAGGGCGTCACCGAGTCGGAGAAAAAGCTTCGCCTCTGGTCATGGGTTGGACCACAATGAGTGGACTCAACGCCATCCTTAAAACGCACAGTTTCAAACGGTAAATAGGGTTATGCATTTGACTTCAGTCCAACAGACGTTCGAACAATTGGTTTCCCTTGCAATCAAGAGGGAGGAAGAGGCATACGACTTCTATATGAAGCATGCAAAGGAGGCCGAGTTCTCATCTTCGGCAAAGCTCCTAGAGGATCTGGCAAAGCAGGAGGAGGGGCACAAGGCTAAGCTTGTCGCTGCTCTGGAAGAAGGCGTGTGTACGACATTCACATGCGACACTGTCGAGGAGGTCGAGAAGATGGATCTCGCCCAGTACTTGGTCGACATTCCGCTCTCCCCGTCGTCAGGTCCACAGGACATCTTAATCGTGGCCATCAAGAAGGAGGCTGGAGCTGAGAGCTTCTACAAGGCGCTCGCAGAACTCACTGGCAGCGGGACTCATCGTACGATTTTTGAGACCATGGCCAAAGAGGAAGAGGGACACAAGAACAGGCTTCAGCACATGTATGACGACATATTTCAACCTGACATGTAGAAGAGGGGGCCGCCGAGGCCTTCCCTCTCTGTTTCTTTTCTCTCCATTGCTTGACTCAGTCAGATTCAGGAACGGTGCAGATGCGGAGCTGCAATGAATGTCAACCCACGCTTGGTGAGTTCCTGTGCGGTGATATTGAGCGCGTGATGCTTGTCCAAGTAATTGCGAAGCATGTGGGGCATGTCCCCTGACTCTATGATTTCAGCCTTCGACCGGAAATAGTCCAGTATGTCACTGGGGTGCTCACGGGTGACATCAATCTCAGGAATCGCGCCCTCGTGCTTTGCACTGATGTTCTTCACATGATCGGCGAGGTCTAGAAGCTCTGGCAGTCTGTTGTACGGTTGCCTCACAATGTGCTTGTACGTTTCAGTGATATGGTGCTCGATTCGCACAACATCCTCGAAGCCGAAGTCCTTCCGGATGTATGCAGACATCTCGATGGTTTCATTGTCAACACTGTTTGAAAGGTTGAAGCCTATGAGCGGACTTGTGCCGTCCCTGCGACTGAAGAGCTTGGCTGTCATCAGAGTCCACAGACACGCATAGGGGTTGTCGTTACCCATGAAGACAGAGATCTTGAACTCTATGTCGATACCAAGCTTGTGCATCATGTAACCGAGCAACACACTCCCAGGGTTGATGTTCAGGACCTGCTTCACACCATACTCGGTGTAATAGTGCAAGTATTCATCGGCCCACTTCAATGGGAATCGGTTGGGCATTCCAACACCACCAAAATACCCTGTGATTGTATCAGGGCCTCCAAGATGGACATTGATTGGGGCCCCGTCCGGACCTGGAAGTGTCCCCTTTGTGTCGAGGGTCTCCACATATGATGCGCCGACAATCTGCATTCCAGCCGCGAATGCTATCACTTGATCATCCGCAGTCTGTTCACCCATGTTGCGGACCCGGATGAACCGACCTGGCATCAGTTCACGCTTCTCGATGGCCTGCTTGGCCTCTTCAATGAGCCATGGAAAATACTGACATGCACTAATCTCAAGAGTGACTGCAAAGCTGTCATCGAAGGTAGTGGAGTCTGCCTTGTCCCCAAGTACGTTTCTCCTATAGTCAGAGATGGACACGAATGCATCGTTGTCGCGTTGTTCTTGTAACCATTGCAGATCCTTGACGAAGGGCGATTTCTTCGCTTCAAGTTTCTCAAGAAGATTCTCCAGTCGCCGGGCCTCCTCGGCCTTCCGATTGATCTCTTCAACTCCGCCATACTTCTCGATTACTTCCAACAAGTCATTGATTAGTGGATTGTCTTCACGGAGAAGAAAATCGTTAATCTCATTCAAGCGACTCTCACTGATACGAAGCTTCTGTCTATCGTTCATCGCGTGGTCATCCATTAGCTTTGAGCATGATTGGTGTCCCAGAGGACTGTGCTCTTCACGTATGGGGACCTAAATAACAGTTCTGTCAGATGGCTGAGTCCATGTCATCGAGGTCGTGACCATAGTTCTCTAGGTAGAAGCGAATCTTAGGACCTATCAATAGTGCTACTACTGAACCTGCTATCATCTGAAGTGAATTGAACGCCACCATCTCGATGACTGCTGGGGCATATCCGAAGAGCAGAATCTCAGCAAGGAAGTAACCGAGGAGCATTGTCACGGAAGCAACAACTACTCCGGCAACGTCCCATCTGCTGACTCTCGATTTGTCCTCTGTTCGGGATGTGAGAGTACCAACAAAGTAGCCCTCTAGACCTTTGACAATGAGTGTCACGGGGGCATAGAAAGGGGCTACAAGAAGGTCTGCAAACATCGATCCAACGCCACCAGCTACAGCGCCACCAACGGCACCCAAGAGGAAACCACTCATCATCACCATGATGTCACCAAAGTTGAAGTAACCGTCAGTGGCGGGGATAGGGATGACAAGCACGACAGTAGATACTGTGGTCAGTGCAGTGAAGACTGCCAATAGCGATATGTACAGCGTGGAATTTGGACGTGATAGGCTGAAGCGCTCCATATTCCTGACCTCGCGAGAGGTATGTGATTCACATGTGCCTCATCCGTGATGGTACACAGCGTGCATATAACAATGAGCGTACTGGCATGACTGTTGTTCACTCTCGTAACACAGGAGAAGTGTTTTAACCATCCTTTGATTATGTTGTGGAGTGCGCTCTTGGAGAGGAGCGCCGTACCGTCATGAGAATAGAGGCAGGGAACAATGTCTAGGAAATGGTTACAGACTGCTGATTGGAAGAGTGAAAAGCATGTGCCGGTCATTGAGGCACCGGACAGTGTGAAGAAGGGAGAACTGGTCGAGGTCAATGTATCTGTTGGAAAGGAGATACATCACCCCAACACCACGGCCCACCACATCAAATGGGTTGACCTCTTCCTGTGGCCTGAGGGAGAGAAATTCCCCATTGAGATTGGATACATCAGTTTTGATGCGCATGGGGAGTCCGCGCAGGGTCCGGACACAGGAACCATATACACTGAACCGTTCACCAAGTTCGCGTTCAAGACCGAGAAGTCAGGTACACTGATGGCCACTGCATACTGCAACATTCATGGTCTCTGGAAGAGCGAGAAAGAACTGAAGGTCGAGTAGGCCGTTTATACCAGATAGACCTGCTTTCCGCAGATGACACTCTCTGACATCTTAGTGTGAGGTAGCGGCTCTCTGTGACAGCTGAATCCAGTTTCCCTCTGGATCCTTCAGAGTGGCGAACAGTGACTGGCCTTCCCGCTGGATTCTTGGAGTGCCAGTGAACTGCACTCCTCTACTCTCAAGTTCCTTGACGAAGGACCTGAGGTCTTTGACTCTGAATGATATCATGATCCTCTGCTCTTCGACCGAGGATGGCGCATCAGGAGCCTCCTCAATGGCAAACCGAGTCGGTGACGCCTCTGACATGTCAAACTCCTGCCAACTGAAGTCGAGAGTACAGAAGGCAAGAGGTATTCCCAAGGTCTCATTGTACCATCTTGCCGTTTCCTGCGACCTTCTGGCATGCAAGAAGACGACATCAATTTCTTCAATCACTGGTACTACACACTCATCGTGTCAGGACCTGCCTGTACTTATCTTCACAGATGTGGTAGCTGCCTTCCGGTTCAAGATCTCCCTCTGACAATCCAGCTCACGAGCTCGCACCTCATCGGTTCTCTTCAAGAAACACATCTCGATACCAATCATTCTCAAATCGAATCAGAGTGTTCTGACTACCTATGTTCATTCCCACGATGCGGACCGCTCGCTCAAGAGCGTTGGGCCGGAATGCATACCACGTTGCCAGGACGGACACGCAGAAAAAGATGGTGTTGGCCACAAAGACAAGACTGGGACTCCGCCCTCGCCAGAGTGAATCCCCCAGAAGCATCAGGCCGAAGACAAAGAACACCATTGCAAAGCCATCAACAAGGATGCACAGAAACCTGTATCGTTCGCTGTCGTCATGTCTGAAGTGGTGATCTGAGCAGACTGGCACCAACAATACCTTTGAGGGAGGGCGTGATTTGATTGCCGCTCGCCGAGTCAGTGTCTGATAGAGTGGATCCCATGACTTCACGAGATAGTTTTCACGCCCCCCCAGCAATCTCGATGTGGGCAGTCCTATCACTAGGTCTTCCGCAGACTGGACAGACCTTGGGAAAACGAATGTGCGATGTTTCCACGCAAACCACAGGTTTGTCAAAATACTCTCGGTTCTGATCCAAACCGTTGCCTCCGAGCTCGTTCATCGCGGGAGCCTCCTGATGATAATGAATCTATCGAACACCGCTGTGAGGTACTCTTATCTGGACTCCAAGCGTGTACACAATCATGTACGATGGAGAGTCTGTGCGGCTGCGTGCCCTCGAGATGGAGGACCTAGATGATATCATGTCCCACTGGAATGACCTCGAACTTCGAAGGTTCCTCTCCTCGACATGGCCTCACTCGAGAAGGGCCGAGCATCAATGGCTCGAACGAGCCACCACTCTTGATCCCTTCAAGGACGGTCAGATGGTCTTGGCCATCGAGGACAAGAAGACCAACCGATTCATTGGTACCGTGGCATTCTTCGACATCTCAAAGCATCACTCAAGGGCCGAGTTTGGAATCGCCATTCACAGTCCACAGGACTTGGGAAAGGGGTATGGCACAGATGCCACCAGAGTGATGCTCTGGGTGGGATTTCATATCTTCGGCCTCAATAGCATCTACTTGGTGACGTTGGACGAGAACAAGAGGGCCCAGAAGGCCTATGCCAAAGCGGGCTTCAAGAGAGCAGGGGTGTTCCGCCAAGCAGCTTTTGTCATGGGCGAGTTTCACGATTTTGTGATCATGGACGTGCTGAAGTCCGACTTCTTTGAGCAGTTCCCACCAGGAACTAAGGTGTCCGACTCGTGAAACACTGGTGAGAAGGCTGACACCATCCGGAAGAACCAAAAGAGAGAGCCTACTTGGTCGGCCCAACGAAGGTCCGCTTCAATCCCGGCATAGGTGAACCGCTCCATGACTGATTCGAACCTACAAGAACGTGCAATAAACACAATTCGATTTCTGTCCGCTGATGCGATTCAGAAGGCTAACTCAGGACATCCCGGAATGCCCATGGGCGCCGCCGCCATGGCATACACTCTCTGGTCAAGACATCTACGGTTTGATCCCAAGCAACCAGAGTGGTGGGACAGAGACCGATTTGTTCTCTCAGGGGGACACGGTTCGATGCTGCTCTACTCGCTCCTCCACCTCACAGGCTATGACCTCTCAATTGAGGACATCAAATCATTCAGACAGCTGGGCAGCAAGACTCCCGGACATCCAGAGTCCACTGTCACCCCGGGGGTTGAGGTCACAACTGGACCATTGGGACAGGGTCTGGCCAATGCTGTGGGCATGGCAATTGCAGAGGCGCACATGGCCGCAGAGTTCAACAAGTCCGGGAAGAATATCATTGACCACTATGTCTATGCCATCGTGACTGATGGAGACCTCATGGAAGGAATATCGTCAGAGGCAGGCTCTCTGGCGGGACATCTCGGGCTGGGCAAGCTCGTCTTGCTTTATGACGACAACAGGATTTCAATTGATGGTACTACCGAGCTCACCTTTTCAGAGGACAGGTGTGCCAGGTTTGAGGCGTTTGGATGGCATGTGCAGATTGTAGAGAATGGCAATGATGTGGATGCCATTGACAAGGCAATATCGAGGGCGAAGAATGACCCAAGGCCATCAATCATTGCTTGCAGGACACACATCGGATACGGAATGCCTAACAAGCAGGACACTGCAAAGGCGCACGGTGAACCACCCGGAGAGGAGGAACTCAGGAAGGCAAAGGAGAAACTTGGTTGGCCTGTAGAGCCAATGTTCCTGGTACCCGAGGATGTGCGCTCTCACTTCTTGGAAATCGGTGAGTCTGCTGCCAAGGCGCACAACAAATGGAATACCCTCTTTGAGGAGTATTCAAGAGAGCATCAAGAACTGGCTGCAGAGCTGACACGAAGGATGAGAAACGAACTCCCTGAAGGATGGGATTCAAGCCTGCCTGTCTTTACACCTGCCGATGGTGACATGGCCACACGGAATGTGTCAGGGAAAGCCATCAATGCTCTGGCAGAGAAACTCCCGGAGATGATGGGAGGTTCTGCAGATCTGACTCCATCAAACAAGACCTGGATCAATGGAAGTCCGTCTTTCCAGAGGGACTCGCGTGGTGCGAGGAACATCCACTTTGGAATAAGGGAGCATGCAATGGGAGCCATTATCAACGGCATGGCTGCACATGGAGGAATCATCCCGTTCTGTGGCACGTTTCTTATGTTCTCAGACTACATGAGAGCGGCCATCCGGTTATCAGCCCTCTCGGAACACCGGAGCATCTGGGTGTTCACTCATGACAGTATAGGTGTCGGCGAGGACGGGCCAACTCATCAACCTGTTGAACACCTTGCCTCTCTCAGAGCCATACCCGGCCTTGTTGTAATCCGGCCCGGAGATGCCAACGAGTCTGTCGAAGCATGGCGAGTTGCGATATCAAGAACCCACGGTCCCACCCTCATTGCATTCACGAGACAGAAAATCCCGATCTTGGACAGGGACAAGTTCAGCCCTTCGTCAGGACTGATGCGTGGAGCCTACGTGTTGTCTGACCTAGGAGATGACCCGGAGATTGTTCTGATGGCATCAGGTTCCGAGGTACATCTCATCGTAGAGGCAGGAGAGCAATTGGCAGGCGAAGGTATCGGGGTCCGAATCGTCTCCTTCCCAAGCTGGGAACTCTTCGAGATGCAGGACCAAGAGTACAGGGATTCAGTAATCCCTCCGAGTGTTCATGCACGTCTTGCGGTAGAGGCAGGGGTCTCACAGGGCTGGCATAAGTGGGTCGGTGACCATGGAGACGTGATCTCAGTGGAGAGGTTTGGAACATCGGCACCAAACAGAGTCATCTTCAGAGAGTACGGCTTCACTGTCGAGAATGTCGTCGAGCACGCGAAGAAGATTCTTGGGCGATAATGACAGAAAAAGCGTTTCAATGGTTCATAAACGTTATCGACCGCAAAATGGGATGTCATAGGACCCTTTTGATGGGGTAAAGGCATTGCCAGCTAATGTTGGCTATAAATGCAATCTGAGCAGTTGATTCTGGTGATGTAATGAACATCTACAAGAAAGTTTCACTAGCATTGTTCGCCCTGATCCTAGTTGGTGTTGGGGCCCCCTTGGTCTCTGCTCAGGGGATGGGGCTTGACTATCAGTTTTCGTCTGGCATTGCCTCTCTGGAAACTGACAGTATCTCCATCAAGGTGACAGGGAACAATCAAGTCCCACACTTTCACTGGTGGGATCCCAACAACCCGACAGTAGACTATCACGTCATGTTTGTCAAGATGTACGAGGCAAACGATACCGATGACAACGGTGTCTATGATCATAACACTGACATGATTGTCGGTGCGCCATTTGCACTCCCGACCACTGGTTGGGACTTCAGCGGATTCGAGGTCGAAGAGGTCGACGGGAACGCCACTGCGGTCCACTTCAACTTCACAACGACAGAAACCTTTGATCCACGGCCCTCGGGAATGGACTTTGGTCAGATTCCGACCCTCTCACCTTTTGATGTGTACATACAGATTCGAGTACATCTTGATCTCACCAACCCTAGCGAAATGAAGTTCGATCTCATTGTCGACGGATGGCAATGGACCTATGACACATCCTTCATGGTACTGCACTTTGTCGTGAACGAGAGCAACCATGGCCAGGAGATGGGTACCCGCGACGTAGCCGGATTCCACAAGACTGGAACCAAGTTTCAGTTCAGCAACGGCTACTTTGAGTACAATGAGACTGCTCTCGCAGCTCAGAACCAGGTGCAGGTCACTGCCAGCTATGGTGCCGGCGATGAGGCTCAGGCAGGACAGTCGATCTATCTTGCCTTTGAGAACTTTGGAAACGAAACCCTTGTCTACGACCCAGTCCTCGGGATTGAGTCTGCAACATCCATGACCCTCGATTCAATGACCCTCACCATTGTCGGTGGCCTTGCAGCAGTCGTCCTTATCGGCGCAATCGTTGTCAAGGTTCGCAAGTAATCCACTATTGGGAGCGGCTCGGCTGCTCCCACCCCTCTTTTTCTCACATGTTGATGGGATTTGACAGTGATGAGCGAGTGCTAGATACCACAACCTTATTTGGTTCGGGTCCGTACTACTTGATTGTGATGCACAGGGTCCAGCTCAGTTGGGCAGGGCTCGGGTCGGAACGGAGATGGCAGACCATGATGTCACAGAGAGAGGCAGGATTCGTCATCACGCAGATTCACCACTTGGGACGAAGAGTATTCACAGAGATGATGAAGCGAAGGGGCATTGACATCGGGCCAGGACAGGGAAGGATCCTGTTCGCCCTCTGGCAGCAGGATGGTGTGCCAATCAACGAGTTGTCAAAGAAGACACTTCTTAGGAAGTCAACCTTGAGTGAACTCCTGGACAACCTAGAACAGGCAGGATACATCAGACGGGAGCAGTCTGAGGAGGACCGCCGGAAGGTCAGAATACACCTGACTGATAAGACTCACACACTGCAGAAGGCCTATATCCAACTCTCCAAGGAGATGACCGAGCTCTTCTACAAAGGATTCACCCCCGAGGAGATGGACGAGTTCGAAGACTATCTCAGGAGAGTACTGGACAACCTTGTATCCTTTGAGTCGCAGTAGACACCGGACTCGTCACCAACCGTTCGCAACCCGAAGACATTTCTCTCGCAACTGCCATTGCAGGTTGAGAACAGCAATGACCTTCCAGTATGTTGGGCCAGAAGAGGATGACGAGTGGCCGGAAGAGGACTGGGACGATGATGAGTGGGACGACGACGAGGACTGGTAGATGATCACGGCCCCCCATCTCAACTCTGGTCTCCGCACTGATTGGTCAGATCATGGTCAAGCGCATGTTCCAGTAGCTGGCTCTCAAACTCAGTCATACTTGGTAAGAGTTATAAAGGTAATATATTACATAATTGTGAGGCGGACAAGAGAGAGGTAAACGAGCCATGTCAGAGGAGGCAGACCAGATTATGACAGACACATTCGGCAGGATCTTCCTGTTGAGCCGGAGATTCGAGTATGTGACTGACCATGTGCTCAGGAAGGACAACCTGACAACAAAGCAACTCCTTGCAAACATAGCAGTGACTGTGGCATTCGACCACCCGCCCACACTGGGGGAGGTGGCGGAGGTTCTTGGGACATCTCATCAGAATGCAAAACAACTGGTCAGGCAACTTGAGAAAAAGGGCTTCGTTGTGATTGAGAGGGACAGTGAGGACAAGAGACGCCTCAGACTAAGGGGGACCAAGGTCGCGGAGGAATACTGGAAATCTCGTTCCGCGGAGCATCTGAACACGATACGCTCTCTGTTCTCATCCCTGACCAATCAAGAACTGCGGGCCTTCAACAGAACCGTGAGAAAGTTGCTTGAGAAGACAGAGGAGGTCTACAGGTCCGCGAGAACTTCGGATTATGACATCTCTGCCTCAGCGGAGTGAGGTCTCCTCGCGATGATCGTCAGACACAAGAGGTGAAATGATGAGCCATGTCGAGACCCTGAACGAGTCGAATGTTGAGGATGTACTGGCCATCCTTGCACGGGATCCTCTCGCAAACATCATTCTGATTGCAGATTGTACACAGCTCAGGAACTGGTGTGACGTACAGGTTCTTCGAGTGGGAGATCAGATTTGGGCGGTGTTCGCTCTCTACAGTGATCTTGACTTCCTTGCTACTGCCTTCTGGGCAATGGACACTGAGTGTCTGAAAGAGATAGTCGAGCCGTTCAGGGACAGGCTTCAGAGTCACAGGTTTGTGGCAATCTGTACCGAGGAACAGCTGGAACAAATCAGGACCATCTCTTCCGATGTCGACCCTATCGAGGAGAGGCAGATGTTCGCTGGAAGGGATACCGAACTCAGATGTGAGTGTAAGTCAGTTCCTGTCAGGATGACAAGAACTCATGCGCAACAGCTGAAAGAACTCTACAGAATGTGTGGTACACCTGCTTGGACACCGAGCGCCTTGGACCTGGGACCATCGTACGGGATCCTGACGGACGACGATAGAGTCGTGAGTGTGGCAGGAGTACACTTTGTCACACCTCATGGTGCGGAGATTGGGAATGTGGCGACGCATCCGGAGCATAGACGAAAGGGGTATGCCGAGGCGTGCATAAAGGCCGTCGTCCAAGATGTCCTGACTGACTCGGACTGTGCGATTCTTCACTACTTTGCAGACAACAAGGCGGCTCAGAAACTATACGAACGCATGGGGTTTGAGTACTCACACGTCAATCCACTCTACTTTGTGAAGGCACGCCTGCAATGAGTGATAGTGAATCAGTGGGGATAGAGGGGCCTATGTGGGATGACGGGGAGTACTCTCGCCCTCTCCGGCGAGCTCAGGCATCTTGAACACACCGCTCTTCTTCTGTGCCTCCAGTTTCTCAGGAACATCGTGAAGCTCATCGACGGCACCTATGTATCTCCCATCTTCATCATGGAGGGGATAGATGTACTCATAGAGGATGTGCCCTCGATAGTTGATCCATCCTTCATACTTCTCTATCTCACCCAACTTCATCTTGCCAATCATATCAAGGACACCAAGTTCTGCTCTGGCAGGATGACAAAGCAGGACGGATGTTCCGACGCGTAGTTCAGGCTCTTGATGAAGTAGTTCACCGGCAAGTTTGTTGAAGAAGACAATGTTGTTGTCTGCGTCGATGATCACAACACCGACATTGACCTTGTCAAGAGCCTTGGTGACTAGTTCAGGTGTCACGACAGGTTCCTTCTCACTGTGTGTCAGGCACCCCATGATAAATCTCCACCTCAAGTACGGACAACTGATCAGTTACTAGGTTGGACTGCGAGAGCTTTGGCTACTAGGACACAAGGCATGATTGCTTCCTTCTAACAGACTGCCGTGTAGCTTGTGATAGAACTCCTCTCATTGAGTTATGTAACATACTCCCCATCAGTAACTCTTACATAGGTAATATATTACATATTTTATAGCAACACCTCTCTGGTGAACAACGATGGAACAAGCAAACGAAACTTACAGGTCTGATCGACTCATCATGTCCCGATATGCCTTAGTGTGGAGTGGCATGGTGTTCGTCGCCATATTCAACGGGATAATGAGAGGCGCCCTCTACGAGCAGTTCTTGGACTCTCTCTCTGCACATCAACTGTCGTCCCTGACTCTTGTGATCATGTTCGCTGCAGTGACATGGTCTGCGAACAGGAGGTGGCCAATCTCATCCTATCAACAGGCCGCTCTGGTCGGTGTGATGTGGTTCATTCTGACTCCACTGTTCGAGTTCGGATTTGGGATGTATGTGATGGGACGCCCACTCAGTGCGCTGTTGGCTGACTACAACCTGCTGGCGGGAAGGACTTGGAGTCTAGTCCTCGTCGCAACCGCACTACTACCTCCGGTAGTGTACTACCTCAGCTCAAGGAGGGAGCAACAATGAGTCTGATGAGAAGAACAAGGACTTACTACATTGTCTTTCTGTTCTGGATACTCAACTCACTGCTCAGGATTGTCTTCGGACTCATGACCACGCAAGGGTCTCTACTTGATGTGCCCGCATCACCTCTCGTGGAGTCGATAATCACCATATCATTCCTGATCCTCGGAGCGGCAGGGTTCATCGCGGCAATCGGGTTCTGGGTTTGACGGAGATGGGGATCAACGCTGTCATAGCCGTGAGCCTTGCAACCATCATCTTCGATGTCTGGGGAGTCACGATTCAGTTCACAGCAGCAATGGGATTCGTCGTACCAATCATGGCATTGGTCTTCTTGTATCTCAACAGGACGTAGCGGACGGCCATACTGCCGTCCCAACTCCTCTTTTTCTCCTCTTAACCTGCGCAGCACGAAAGCTTTGACACGTCCTTGTCAAAGGCAAGTGCAGCCAACTTGAGACCTTCCACCTGGACCAGATACGGGAACAGCATCCTCTGAAGATCCGACACTGTGAAGCCGTGCTCCGCTCCCATCCGAATTGCCATCGCGGCGGTCTGAATCACTTCACCTGCCTCTTCGGCAAGAACATGAGCGCCCAACAACACATTAGACTCCACATCAGCAACCAGCTTGATCAGGCCCCGGATGTCATGTGCCACAATCGCACGTGGAACGTGTTTGAAGGGTAAGAGGCTCACAGTCACATTGTGGCCGGCCGCCTTCGCCTCGGCCTCGGTCAGACCCACGGTAGCGACCTGTGGAGAAGTGAAGATTATCCCGGGAAGTGCTGTGAGGTCGAGTTCACGGGCGCTCGCAGTCAGTGCATTCTCTGACGCAATGCTTCCGGAGGCCGCTGCGACATACACGAACTTGGGCAGAGTGGTCACATCACCAGCCGCAAGCACCTTCTCATTGCTAGTACGCATCTGTGAGTCCACTCGTATGAAGCCGTTCTCATCGAGTTCGACTCCGGCATCCTCAAGACCCATGTTCTGCGTATTAGGAGTCCTTCCGACCGCCATCAGTATCTGCTCAGCCGTGAACTCTCTCCGCTCACCATCAACTTCGGCAACTACACGTTTCCTATCGGAGCCTGAGATGGACACCACACTGACCCCAGTCACGATGTCAAGCCCCTCTTCTCTCAAGTATCCAGCAAGAGCCTCAGCAATCTCAGGTTCGTGGGCCGGGATGACGGTATTACTACGCTGGAGGATGGTGACCTTTGTGCCAAAACGCGACAGGGCCTGTCCGAGCTCTAGTGCAATCGAACGGCCGCCAATGACCAAGAGCGATTTCGGGAGGCGATCGAGTTCCATCAGACTGGTACTTGTGAGAATCTCAGTACCAGACATCCCTTCTACTTGTAGGAGACGCGGCCGGGCCCCGGTTGCAATCACTATCCGTGACGGACTCAGCTCTTCTTTTCCATCAAGGATGACTCGGCCGTCACTCGTGAGTTTGGCGTCTCCCCTCAGCAATGTGATCTTGTCACTATAGGCATTGATGACATTGACGTACTTCTCCTGTCGTAGGCTCGCCACGAGTTCATCCTTCTGTTGTACTAACAGGTTCCAGGACACTGTCCCCGACCTCGTCTCAACACCTCGAAAGGGATTGTTCTTGGCATTGTGAAACGATGCAGCTGCGCGGACCAAGACCTTTGACGGGACACAGCCGATATTGACACAAGTCCCACCAATCACACCTCTCTCGACGAGGGCAACTCTGTAGCCAAGCTCTGCCGCTGTCACAGAGGCGGCAACGCCTGCACCACCAGTCCCGATCACGACTATATCATACCCAGATTGTTTTGGAAACAATATCATGACCGGTCGGGCCCCGGAGATTCGTTCATCTACTAGGTCCGTAGTGTATCCGGCTCTCTTCACTGCCTCAGCCAGTTTCTCCTTCGAGACCTGTGCCTCTGTAATCACTCTCACAGACTCAGACTTCCAGCTTGGTAGATCAACAAGCAATACCCCATCGACCGTCGCAAGTGCGTCCCGCACATGTGTAGCACAACTGTCGCACGTCATCCCTGTTACTCTCAGTCTGATCTCCTGTCTCTCCTGATCGTCGTTCATCGCCTCAATACCTCCAACTCAGATTCTCATCTCTTTAGCACCTTGCACTGCAGGAGGTTCCGTCCGTGCTGTTTGATGTGACCATCAGCAATCGCTAGGAGGGGAGCCACAGTTTCTCCGTTCAGTGTGTAGATCTTCTTCTTTCCATCTCTTCGGCTGGTGACAAATCCGCAGAACTCAAGACACGATAGGTTGTGAGAAACCCTGCTCTGCTCAAACCCGAGGGACGTGGACATCTCAGACACCGTCATGGATTGCTGAGAGAGTGATTCCAGGATTTGCAGTCTTGTTTCATTGGCAAGACCCTTGAAGAACAGGACAAGTGCGCTTTGGTCGTATGACAATACTGACATATGATGACTTCATCATATCTTGATAAAAGGACGGGCATTCGGGCATGCACTCAAGTCATCGCATCTCACTTTGAGAACATTCATCGACAGGTCTTCTCGGCAGCCATAGAACAGATGTCCTGAATCATACGTCGTATCCGCCGATCACCGACTCTGTAGAGCTTCCTAGTGCCGTCACGTCTAACGGTGAGTATACCGGCCCTTACAAGTTGGTTCAGATATGCAGATACTGTCGACTGAAACAGTCCAGTCTGGGGAAATATCTCGCATTGACATATTTCTTCGTCAACAAGAGAATCGACTGTCTTCAGTCGCTCGGCCATTACTCATATTAACACATCACATGTGCGGCTCTATTGGCAGGCACCTTCAGTGCATGATCCGAGGAGCAAGCACTCTCAGCCTTGTGGTATGTATCTCGATAGATCAATCCTTCTTGTAACTTGATCCGGCAGGAAGTCAAGTTTCAGCTACGCTTACTCACTTGTTTGTAGACCTTTCCCGGCATGAGTAATTCGGCCAGTCCCGGGTAGCCACCTGTCAGAATGCGAACCGATTCATGTCCAATCATCTTCAGATAAGCATAGGTAAGTGTAGACCTGAAGTTTGATGGACAGAATATAACAATGTTCTTTCCTGACGGAATCTCATCGACTCTGTTGGGAATCTCATTCACGGGAATGTGCAGGTATTGAATATTGGGGTGGATTCCAAAGGTGACTGCAATGGACTGAAACTCTTCTCTTGATCGTACATCGAGCAGTAACACGTCCTGAGTTTCAACCAGCTTCGACGGCACCACCTTGTGTTGTGCCGTACCGAAGAACTCTAGCGTGGATTCTCTCAACAGGTCAGCCAGTTCTTCTTGGGTCTTGTTCATATTCTTCTACCTTCTTAGTACTTAGGACACTGTCATCATTCAGGTGGGAAGCGTGCTGAGGAGGTTGACCAGAATTAGCAACGCTGCGACTATGTTTGTCAGGGCGAATAGTCTCTTGAGGTGTTTGGGCTTTGATTTGAGGGCGTATTTTCCACCAAGTACTCCGCCAACTACTGTAATGACTGCTAGTGGCAGCCCCAGATATGGAATGAAATGGCCTTGAAAGAAGTGGCCCGAGAAACCCATAAGGGCAGATGTGGCAACTAGGGGTGTGGCTGTGGTCACAGCTGTCTTCATTGGTAATCCACAGGCAAGTACAAGCATTGGGACTAGAAAAGAGCCACCTGAAACTCCAATCATACCGCTGAAAAAGCCAGTCAGCACAGTGACTGGAATGACAACCCTCAGATCAACACTCACTTCACTCGAACCTGTAGATAGAGAGATGTGACCGCTTCTACGAAGCGCAGGTTCTGATCTCTCAGGAGCATACGGGACCAACATGGCAAGTCCGGCAATGACAAGGAAAACTGTGAAGATTATTTTCAGAGTGACCTCGTCAAACAGATAGGAGAGATATCCCCCCATGAAGGCGGAAAGGGCCACCAGAACCCCGACGGGAATGGCAAGTTTCCAAAATACTGCCTTGGTCTTCTGAAAGACCAGCATTCCAGCAAAAGACGCGCAAAAGAGAATGAATTGCCCAGTTGTAGAAGCCTCATGAATCGGAATCGAAGCAAACACTAGAATCACAACGTAGAAGTTACCACCGCCTTTCCCCACCAGAGTCATGGAGAAGGCCACTACGAAGATCAGAATTCCAACAATGAGTTCTACCAACATCGCTACTTCATCTCTTGCATGCGCAAGTAGTCAACCATCAAGCAAACACAGCCAATTGTATTATTTAAATACTTCGATTCTTGACTTCTCCATCATTGGTGGAATCGGTTGTCGGCCAACTTCGGCTTGCCAGTTACACGTTCGGCTAGCCAACCAGACGTGGCATCGAGGCGGTTGTCAAACTCCGGGACAAAAGGCTTGATGTCTAGAAGCGGGGAGCCATCGATCATGTCTGCACCTCGGAAGACGAGCCGGTTTCCATTCAAAGACATCAGACGCACGGTTGATAGGCCGATGGGATTCGGGCGTGAGGGGGCTCTCGTCGAGAAGAGACCATGCTCATGTTCGTCAAGGTACGGTTTCACCAGCATCCGTACCGGTCGTGCTCGATGGCACCAGTAGAGGAGAATGACGTGTGAGAATCCATCGAGGGATTCTAGTCCCTCTGAGTACTCCGGGAAGACCACTGCCTCACCAATGACATCGGACATGACGGCCTGAATCGGGACATCATGACCTGACTTGAAGGGGCTCCGTATGACGCCAATTGATTTTACCACTGCCTCCATGAGTTCATCCCACTTGTAGTGTCGCTCACAGCCTATTGAAGAGTGCGATTATCATGCAGAATCATACACATCTAGTGCCATGAGTGGAGTGCCTGGTAGATTGATTGTTGCCTAGTGCTAGTGTTCATGCCGTGCGTCAGGTGTGAACACGAAGATGTCACAACGAATGTGCAGGGAGTCATCTTTGATGTGTCACCGACCGACAAGGAGTTCTGTGTTGGTATAATACCTCGTCCACAAGTACGATCAGGAAACAGGCTCGATGAAACAAGCATTGCTCGTGAGTTGGTATCACAGAGCAAGGCAGTGATTTTTTCATATCTGGGATGGATAGAATCGGGAGAGCACAATGCAATTAGAGATGTGTCGGACGGTTGAATAAGAGTATATATCACATTATTTAAATATTGCAATCCACAAATGTATTGTACAAAGAAGTCACTTTAGTGACCTATCTATCAAGAAGCGCTCTTGGATAGGTGAGAAACAATGAATCATGATAAACTCTCCATTTGGCATGGAGTGGAAAGAGACAAGATTAATTGGGCACCTGTAATCGACGAAAGTAAATGCGTGGGTTGTGGTTTCTGCGTAACATCATGTGGTCGAGGTGTTTTTAGGTTCGATTATGAAAATAAGACTGCGAAGGTAGTTGTACCGAATAACTGCCTTGTTGGCTGTCAAACGTGTGCTAATATCTGCTTAGCCAATGCGATTAGTTTTCATAAGGGAAATGTATCTCCGCGTGATCGTGTACAATCAATCATAAAGGAGTTCAAGGTGGCACGGAAAGTTAGGCAGGAATTGGAAGACCGAAGGAATACACTTGAAATCAATCGGGAGAAGCACGAGTGACTTTGTATATGTAGTAACAACCTGCCTTTGCTTGCTGCAAATCGATTGCAGGTTGCCTGATAGAGTCATATCATATTGAGAGTCTAACGAGCGGTTTTCTCTTCGGCAAGAACGCGTAGGTCATGAATCATAGTTCGGACACGCTTATCACTAATCTGATACATCTTCTTAGTTCCATCACGTCTTACAGTGAGGATTCCGGACCTTACGAGTTGTGAGAGATACGCTGAAACAGTTGATTGTGAGAGACCTACCGCAGGATAGATATCACATTGACACTGTTCACCATCTTCTAGGAGCTCGACGATCTTCAACCGCTCAGGATTTGAAAGCGCTTTGTGGAACTCAATTCGCCATTGCATCATTCTGTCTATTTGCATCAATTCTCACACTCGCTTGTATCAGGGTATCGCTCTGTTCATGGAAATACCCAATGTTGTATTATGCGTTGAATATTTCAATATTCCGATTATTCAGATGGCGGATAGAGCATCAGTTTCTTTGTCCTGGAACATATATGTGTATCTTACCTGTGCAATATCTCGTGTCAAAAGCAGGACAACCGTTGTCATCCCAACTCTGATCAGGATTTGCAGGCACAACACAGCCTCGTTGTGGTACTGAATCGCGATTTGTTTGGTTTATTCGAATATTCCAATAAACACAAGAGTTGCGAGAAAAACACCCGAATTCGAGGAACTGGATCTTTGATATCTTTCAACTGAAAAGGATCCGCATTTGTCAGTTAGTCATCCTTTGACATTTCCTGAAGTATTGCATTTTCCAGCTTTGTGGTGGGAACAGTTCCTTCGAAATATCGAGAGCCTACGAGAACACCTTGGCGCAATACTCCGATCTTTTCAGCCGCTTTACTGACTGCAATATCCTCACTATACTCAACAACATCCTTGAACTTGCTGACTGCTTCAAAGATATTCCCGAGAGAACCAGTCAGACTGCAGCTACAACTCCTACAGGCATGAACACTCTTACTTTGACCTTTTTGCTCAAATATCATCACCAATACCAAGTTGATTATCCCCTCAGGACTATCGAGTATGTTGGATATACGAATTCATCGATAAATCCGTTGCTTTGAGAATAGAACAGAATGGCCTCTATCCATCCTTCTTTTGAATTGTTTTACAAGCGTTTTCCGAGTGAGCATTTGTGTAGAAAACGCACCATTGCAGGTATAGATCACAGATTCATGGTTCAACCTTTCATTTCCTTCACGCATCATGGCCAATTCCAATTCGATTATAGGTTTTCCTCGATATTCGGATATTTACATTGTTCGAAGAAACAGGTGAATCAAAGATGTTAAATATTCCGATTGATACAATTACTAAACGCGAGAGAAATTTCGCAGGTAGCTTGACAGCAACGTTTGATAGAAGGGAAAAGAGAGAAAAGGAAACAAACCCTGAGATCCACAGGAATGGCAGACAGAACCTGACATCCCAGACTTCTGAGAGAAATCAGGTTGCGGCTTTAGAGTCCCTATCCAAGAACAGATTGTTCAGATTCATAGTTAACAGGTTTACTTCAAAACAAGACAATCATAATCCTCCCGTTCTGTTACGATCCCTAGATTTGATGGCTGGAGAAGCTGAAAGGAAGTGTTTATCATGTTGGCTCGGGTCACTTTTCCTAAAGGGTGTCATTTCAATAGGATCTCGTTCTTTTGGAACAGATCTAAAGACAATCAAGGATATGCTCCCAAATATCATATTCAGAAGAGCTATGTACAGCGTAATCAGAGGAATTGGAGACTTCGGAGTAACAAAGCCATTTGTACCAGGAACTCCATTCCAAGTTGTTTGGAATGTTACAAGGACTTGTAACCTCCGATGCAAACACTGTTACGAGAACGCTGGACGTGCGGGCCCAGATGAGCTTACCACAGAACAGGCTCTAAGAACGATTGATATCTTGGCAGATGAAGGTGTGGTCTTCATAGCCTTTTCTGGTGGAGAACCAACACTCAGGCCAGATATCTTGACCCTAATCGAACATGCTGCATCACGAGGCATCTATGTTGCGATTGCTACAAACGCTACTACACTCACAAGACCTGAAACCGTAAAGAAACTGAAAGAGGCAGGATTGAGCTTTGTTCAGATCAGTCTTGATGGTGTGAATCCTCAAACTCATGATGAGTTTAGAGGAGTTAGAGGAGCATACGACAAGACAATAACAGGCATCAAGAACTGCGTGAGGGAGGATCTCTTTGTAGAGATAGCCATGACGGTTACACATTACAATCTGAGGGAAGTGCCAGCAGTAATTGATCTGTCACAGGAACTCGGGGCTCGGTGGTTCATGGCGTATAACTTTATCCCAACGGGACGAGGTAGTGAAATAGTCAATGCGGACCTCACACCGCAAGAACGTGAAGAATTACTTCAATATCTCTGGGGAAAAATCATTTCAAAGAGCGACCCCAATATGATAGAAGTCTTATCGACAGCTCCGCAGCTGGGACGAATTCCCCTTCAGGTGAGTAATGACGATATTGGTCAGGTGGTAGAGACATTTGATGGTCAAGTCTTCCCAACGCATTTTGCAAATGCACGTTTGCCCGCCAAAATGGAAGGTCTAGCCGAGTTCATCGGCGGTTGCGGTGCGGGTCGATTCTACGTGGCAATAGAGCCAAATGGAGACATCTATCCATGCGTTTTCTTTCCACACACTCCTCAGGTCAAAGTCGGAAACATTCTAAGAGACGATTTTCATACTCTGTGGACAACGTCACAGGTCTTGCTGGAACTAAGAGATAAAGACCTGCTTCAAGATCATTGTGGTTCGTGTGAGTATAGGTATGTATGTGGAGGTTGTAGAGCACGAGCATTACGATATAATGGAAGCTATTTAGCACCGGATCCAGGGTGTATCAATAACCTCACTGAATGGTACAAGTTGAAAGGAGCGATGAAGAAGACTGAGATGGCCAAATCCGTATAGTAGGTCAAAGCAATGAGAGTACTACTTCTCGTACCAAACAGCCATAATGATATTAGAGATGGATTGGGTTATGTAACGCCACCACTTGGTCTTAGCTACATTGCTAGTTACATTCGCAAATTCGGTAATCACTCGGTTAGAATCTTTGATGGTCTCCTTCACAAATCTTCGAATGCGGATGTTCGTCGTGAGCTCGAATTGTTTCATCCTGATGTTGTGGGCATCAGCGGCCAAGCAACCCCAAGCATATATGATGTATATCATACTGCAAGGATTGTCAAGCAATTTGATAGTAGCATACTTGTCGCCGTGGGGGGAGTTCATGTAACGTTTCAAGACGTAGATGTTCTTCAAGAATGTTCTGCGATTGATGTTGTTATTCGGGGAGAGGGCGAAATAACCATGAACGAATTACTCACTGCTTACAAGAACAGGCGCGACTTTGCAAATGTTCTTGGGATTACTTATCGCAAGAATAATACCACAACTAAAACTCAAGACAGACCCATCATTGAGGATCTCGACAGTCTACCTTACCCAGCATACGATATTCTTAATCTTCCTCAGTACTTCAAGCCCAATATACGATTTACTACAATGGTGACTAGTAGAGGGTGTCCGTATAGCTGTACGTTCTGCTCATCTTCTAGGATTACAGGTAAGAGATGGAGGGGTAGATCTCCAGAAAATGTTATTTGTGAAGTTAAGCTCCTTGAAGACAAGTATGGTGTGAGGGAAATTGAGTTCATTGATGATCTTTTCACATTTGACCATGAAAGGGTTCGTGCAATATGTAAAGGATTCAGGGAGGCAGGACTCAAGATTGGATGGTCTTGCTCTACGAGAGCCAATATTCTATCTCGTCATCCCGAGATGGCAGAGTGGCTACATTCAGCTGGATGTCATACATTGTACATGGGAGTGGAGTCTGGAAGCCAACGAGTTCTGAATGCTATGAAGAAGGGCATAACAATTGAACAGGTCAATCATGCAGTGGAAGTTGCAAAGAAAGCTGGGTTAGAACTGGTTCTTTCTTTTATGGTTGGGTATCCTACCGAAACAGAATTGGAGGCAAATGAAACTATTGACCTTGCATGTAGATTGGATCCGGAGATAGCACAATTTACTGTCTGTACACCATATCCAGGCACACCACTCTATGATCAGGCCAAACAAGAACATTGGATTCAAGTAAGATCTTGGGAAGATTTCTCAGTATTGGGAGCGGTCATGTCATTTCCGGGAATGACCGTAGAAACCATTAAACATCTCCTACACAAAGCATATCTCAAGTTCTATTTTCGCCCATCCTACATATTGAAGCAAATCAAATCAGTGAACACAGATTATGTAAGACTCATATTTCGACTGATGAAACAGCACATCCGGCAGCTGGAATTGTAATAGTGTTTCAAGAAATCCTGATGTCAATTGTAATCGGGGTTTTATTCTCTTCGTGACTCATGAGCACGGTGTTATAGATATGCCTTGACTTCAGTTTCGCTTGTCGTAGATAGCAGGTGTCGTAGCATTGAGATATCCTCCTTGGTTTATCACATCACTCCAACTTGAGATGCGTCAGATACGAGAATTGTGGATCTGTTTGCTTCTATAGGCGCAAAAAAAAAGAGGAAGTATGGATTCGCCCTACTTCAAACTGACTCATCTCCTTCGGGAGAGGACTAGTGCTGCCACGACAAGAATCAGGACAGCATTGAGCGCGAGAAACGCTATCAGGGGTATGTCAACCTCTGGGAGTGGTCCCATCGTAGACTGTCGTCTCAGCAAATGATCCCAGATTAGTGTCCGCCTTGACCTGTGAGAAGGCCACGAATGTCGACAGGCAGAGTAGTGAAACGATTAACAGAGTCGTGATTGCCTCTTTTCGTTGTCGCATTGTTCTCATCGCTCCACGGACTTAAACCAGCCACAGTACTATCAACAGGCTAATGAAGTTACCCTCTGAAAACTAGTTTGCGACTTAAGTTAACAGACGAAACGTAAGAGTTGGGCCGGACCCCTTCCGAGGTTACTTCCAGAGCTTTCTCCTATGGAATAGACGTGAGTTGCGCATTCTGATCAGATGAGGAAGCCTTGATTCTCACATGACTGAGAGTGACATCAGCAGTACACAATATTGATAAGCATCCTCACCGATTCACTACTCGAACAGAGAAGAGGCGTCAGATAGTTTCGAGCACAAATGCCAATCGATTCCGTTAGTCATTGACTATGTGTGTGTGCATTCTTTCGACTTAGTCCTTGAGCACACATTCACTCCTCAAGAGTATGTTCAGAGGTACAGATAGGAGAACAGAGGTACAATATGATAGATACTAGTGAGCCCAGTGGGCAGTCGAAGTGTATGAGAAACTATGAAACGGCAGCTGTGAGCGAGGTGGACTGATTGGATAGCCTTGAGATTCACTTGACAAGATTGGAGGCAGAGGACAATGGTATGCCCCCGATGGGCTTCTCTGTCGACGTGTCAGAGGATACCTGGGCCTCCCTGAAGTTCCCTGATCCAGAGTGTTACCTCAGAATGTCCATAGGGCCGAGTAGGTCGTTGAGCGTTATTGTGGCATCATACAAGAGTGAGATTCATGGCCACGATGTTCTCTCTAGAATCATTGGACGCGTATTCTACAATGGCAGGTACATCCCCCTCCGAGCAGGGAAGAAGACGAGAGTCACTCTCGATGGTGTCGAGAGGATAGCACAGGAGTTCACAACGTCAAGATCAGCAAACAAGAAGAGATGGTCAGCAGCACTTGTTCCTTCTCCAGACGGAGCCCCCTACGGACTACTTGTCGCTTTTGGACTCCGGACCGGAGCGAGAAGAACCTCGCTGTTATCAGTACTCGACAACCCAATCCATGCAGGCATCGCCCAGAGCTTCGCGCTCGAGTCAAGCTAGTCTCGTGGCTGCCGAGTCGCAAAAGATATGAGTCTGTCAGTCTCTCGTCCGCTCCCCAATACCATTGAAATCATCGTCTGCTTGTGACAGACCAGCGAACTGATGTCCCCATCACGCACAGGGAATCTTCTAACAACATAAAGATATGTTTATATGCTATATGTGTGCGCTCAATGTATCATATATTCAATGTGGTGAGCGAAATGCAGTCTTTCATGTTAATTGGACTTGTACAGTTCCTCCACGACTTGTTCACTGCCATATGGATTGGCGGTCTGGTGACGATGGCCGTAGCGGTCCTCCCGTCGCTCCGAAAGGTCTTGGGGATGAATCCACAGACAAAGATGTTGTCGGAAACAATCATGTCGCGACTTAGTAAACTTGTCATGCTAAGCATGGTCGGGTTGTTGCTCACTGGAATCATGATGAGTAACAGATCCCCCCTCTTTGAGGGCTTCTTTGCTGTGACCAACGAGTATTCGATGATACTGACCATCAAGCACATTCTCATCGCAGTCATGGTGGTGCTCTCACTCCTGAGAAGCCAGGGTCTTTCCAGAATGGGTCTTGATCCCAAGAAGGAAACCAAGATTAGCATGGTCATCCTCATACTGAATCTGATCGTAGGTATATCCGTCCTGTTCATGAGCGGACTCCTGTCTGCTCTCAGCACGATGGGGCTATAGGAAGACCTATTGGACCATGACGTTGATGCCAAGACGTGTCGACTGTGCCCGTTTCCGATGATCTTGAACCCGTGCCACTAGTGAAGGTGTTGCTGCTCACCTTTCTCAAGACACGTCCCGAGTCATCGGGTTATGATCTGATGAAGTCCATTCGTGACTTCACGGGCGGGCGCATAGAACTGAAGTCAGGCACAGTCTACGGTGAACTCCGGAGGCTTGAACATCAAGGATTGGTCCAGTCACAGAGGGAAACGAGCGGTCGGAGAAGAAGAGCGTATGTCGTGACTGACAATGGGATGCAAGAACTCGGTCGTCTTGTGACCCAGATCAAGGCCAGAATGAGCCTCTTGCTTCAGCCGCTCATAGCCCTAGCAGAATCAGACCTGAAGGAATAGGCTCGGACAGGCATGTGACCGCAAGTCACTCTGTCAGACAATCTGGCATATGGAAACAACAATAAAGCAGATCGTCTTCAGGGACGTCGATAAATATGGCACAAGACCTGTCAAGCCCATTCACATACGGATCGTCACAATACACTGCAACAGTCAATTCTGTACGTCACTACTTGAGGAATCGAGACTTCTTGTCCTATGCCTTTCAGTTGATCCCTGAGCCAGTCGGTTCGGAGACTTGGTCGCTTGCTTTGGGGTACGTACGGCAGGTCGGTGACATCATCAGTACACCAACAATGACCAAGAGTGATACACTCGACCTGTTACAACAGGAACGTGAGGTTGTTGAGTTGGGCGTTGATGGTGACCTCAGGGTGCGATACACTGCACCTGTTCGTCACTCCTGGCTTGCTCAGTTCTTTGACAATGAGCGGAAGTATTACGAGGGAGAAGCACTACAGGTTGCAGAGGACCTGTTTGAGTGCGCGTGGAGTGATGTTGAGAGGAAGGGCAGGTTTCTCTCTCAGAGGGATATGGGTGAACTCCTGTATAACAAGACACGCAATTTCTTCAAGTTATACTTCATTCTGGGGGATTTTGACCTCGAGGGGCAGATTGACAACTTCTCCGATCTCTTGGGCATGGGCCTGGGCATGCTTGATGACGTTCTCAATATGAGCACGGATTACGAGTCCGGTTATGTGAATATCACCCGCGAAGAGATGGAGTCTTTGGGCATTGACTTCGATCCGGAAGACCAGGACTTCCTGCAGCGAGTGATGGATTCGGGCTATCGTACACTCAGGGCGAAGAAGATAATGTCGGTCCTGCTCCGGGCCCGAAGACTGACCCGTCACGTGCGTGTCCCGCTTGTACGTGCTCTGCTCCTACGCTTGACTGAGATCTTTGCAGCCCCCATTCTTGACGAGAGGTTCATTCCTGGACAGCGGTTCTTCCTCAAAGGAAGGGGCCTTGTGAACCGTCTTCTCCCCAAGAACGAATCATTGGCATACAGGATTGGCCACAAGATCGTCAGGCCTCTTCTCATGTACCCGCAGCTGATCTCGTTCTTCTTCAGAGGCACAAGCACGACAGAGGACAAGCATCCTGTAGCAATCAGTGACAGCGCCATTGGTGCTGTGAGGACGAGTGCCCTGCTAGAAGATGTGAGACCTAGCGATGACCCTCTTGAGGTCGATTTCCAGAGCAGAATCACAAGACTCCTGGAGAGTATCACGGCACGCGAGAGTGGCCTATCCACAGCTGAACTTGCCGCAAGAGTCACAACCGAGCTGCATATCGAAGAGGAGAGTAAGGCCAATCAGGTATACATCGAGGCCGGAAACGTCCTGAGACGAGACAAGTATACGCATGTTCCCATCGGTCAGAGGATCCTTCTGATACCACACTGTCTGCGAGACTCGGAGAAGTGTCAGGCCCCTGTCGATGATGAGGGTTATCACTGTGTGAAGTGTGGTGCATGTGTCATTGCTGATATCACCCGAAGCGCAGAGGAGAGAGGGCTCAAGTGGTATATGGTCGGTGGTGGGTCACATGCCATACGGATCATCAAGAACGCCCGACCTCAGGCCGTACTCGGAGTTGCGTGCTTTGATGAGGCAATGATGGCCATAGAGAAGATCTCGGAATATGGCATTCCTACACAGGCAGTCTTACTCAGTAAGGACGGTTGTGTGAACACAGAGGTAGACCTGGACTCTGTTCGTTCTAAGATTGATATCTGATTCCTAGAGCGAGATCATTCCATCGTCTGGTCCAATGAATCACTGTGGAGATGGATGTGACGGTTCAATCGATGTTCAAGAACCACGGAGAGACGTCTGTTGTCTTTCTGTATCAGAGAGCATCTTCTTCTTACTGTCGATGTGTTTTCTTACAGCTGTCGATGCTTCATCACCCATCCTTCCCAAAATACTTCTTGCCACTCGGGCTTCGTGATCGTTACCATTCTCCATCAGTTGTATCAGTTTTTCGATAGCAGGCAGTCCCAACGATTCTAGGATTCCCGCCATGTCTTCACTAACATGCTCTCTTTGAGAAGTAAGTCTATCTATGAGGAGAGTAATATGCTCTTCCTGTAATTCAAGCATTCTGATACCTTCAAGCACAGCCATTCTAGCACGATACTCGTTTGCCTCAGGCCAGTTAAAGAACCTGAGATGGAACAGTCTATCGTATATCCCCAGTAGCGGTTCAAAGAGTTCGATTGGCTTGTATCGTTTGAGAATATCTACCGCCGCCATCAGGAATGTATCCAGTTCATCCATTGCAGGTCTTGGAAGAGAGCCAACTTCTTCGATATGCTTGATGACACTGTAGAGTGTAACGATTATGGGTCGTATCACTCTACTATCGTGATGGGTTTCTATCGCTGACAAGATAGTTGCGCGTATTGATGGTGCCCTAGAGTTGGAGTCATCAAAACACAAAGGTCTTTGAAGCAGAGAGATTAACGTGTTGAAACTTCTCTCTTGCTTCATCTTGCCAAGCAGGGCGATTATCTCGTCAAATGGAAATGGCAATCCATCAACCTTCCATCCTTCAGAGGTGTAGTACATCCATGGAAAGCGCTTGATTAGTCTGAGTCCTATTTCAAGTGCTTCTGGATGTTGACTCTCTGCCAGCAATCTCAATCCATCAGCAAAAGCATTGTAACTGGCTGTTCTTTCTGCCACTGTTCCAAGTCTGTATTCTGGTTGAGGTGTGATATCAGAGCATTCATTGTATTCAGCATGTGTGACTCTGATTCTGAATCCAAGTTGCTTCAGGTCTTCCTCAATCTCTCTGAGTTTGTCAGTTGAGCAAAACTGCCAGACTTGTCTTGCCTTGAGGATATCGCGTCCATACTTACACTGCCAGAGAGGACGTAAGTCTACACAGGACCGATTGTATATCTTGACTTCAGCATGTTCAATCTCATCATTTCGCAGTTCAAGTATCTCAGGGATAAGCCTTGCAGCACGCGTCTTCTCTAGTTTCTTGATTTCAATCGAATGGGTTGATCCGCTTGCATGAATCTGTGACTCCAACAGGAATAGTGCCCTGTCAAATACATCAGTTTCCAACTGGTCAAAACTACCCTTCCATTCAATTTCTCGAACTATATCTCTCAAATCACCCCTGTATCCAGAGAGACTTTCAATTCCAAGTATCTCGAAGAATCTATTTCGAGTTTCCTCCATCTCGGTTTCAGTTATCATGCCAGAATTGTAACAGTACAGTTCTGCATTCCTGACCTCAGAGAGCAATGACAGCCGCATCAGAGGCCAGCCTTTAGTTTCAATCAGATTATTGAGCCGCTCTTTAGCATTTCGAGCATCTGTCCAATGACTGAACTGCGGCACAAGTAACCACTTCAAGCCGAAGGCATCTTGAAGATCTTCCAGTAGAATGTGGTCATTTTCCATAAACTTCTGGATTAGTTTGTTCCAAAACTCTTCTTTGTCCTGTAGCTCCTCAACTCTCCGAAGTCTCGACAGTACGTAGGAAGGATCATTATACTGGAAAACTATGTCAGTGACTTCCTCCAGGACTTCATCGCTAAGGAATATCTCTGGAATGTGTGCAATTGGAACTAATAGATCCCAAGGATTATCGATTTCGCGGAGCGAAGTCTTGATTCCAGTCATGTTGCTCTTGAGAGCTTCGACGAGTTGTGAATCATCCCTAAGCCGTACATCTTGAGAAAGGAGTTCGTAGAACGGGATAACATATTGATCCATTCTCAATACTTCTATGAACCAATCATGAATGGGACCTTTGAGCACTTCATTGCAAGCATGTTTCAAGACCTCTTCAAGAAAATCAGAACAGACACAAAAGTTCTGATACACTATTGAAATGAGCGCATCAATTAGGTCGACCTGACAGCCCAGATTGGGATCTGCCATTATTACTTCTATGAGCCCTGTGATGTCTTCTTTCGATGTAATTCGACGGGACAGAGATTCTCTCACAGTTTCTTCAGAGAAGAGAGTCCAGTCGCCTGTGAAACCCAATATCGAATTCCAAGGTTTGCTATCTTTCATAATGGCTTCAGCTATCTGCTGGGCTTCTTCCTCTCGACCCATCGATACCCTCCTGTTCTCCAAAATATGTTTGGACATTTAGGTGTATCGAGTCATCTAGTGGTGTGGTCAATATCTGAAGAGAAAATGAAAAGGGTGCCCAACAGTGAGCGGCAAGGGTAAGTCCCCTTGATGCAACCATAGCTGCACTCTAACCCGCCGTTAAGGCCCGTACCTCT
>Ga0164310_10000051_pt1 | contig 55667 bp, 57 predicted proteins | sample GuaBasSedimGuay1_FD_121795 | JGI IMG/M metagenome (GOLD analysis project Ga0164310, IMG submission 121795) | Subseafloor sediment microbial communities from Guaymas Basin, Gulf of California, Mexico - Guay1, Core 4569-9, 0-3 cm | ecosystem: Environmental > Aquatic > Marine > Hydrothermal vents... | reverse complement strand
GTTGGAGTATCACCTACCCTCCCAGGAAGTTTAAGCCACAACCCACCCGTAGAAGTTGCCGCCGCAATATTCCCATCCCTGTCTAAAGCTACAGCGCCTACCGTTCCATGTTCAAGGTACTTCCTAACCCACTGGAAGTACTCGTAGCCACCTCCCGACCTCAGCTCTTTAATGAATGTTTTATACATCTGTTTAACACGTTCTGTGGTCCGCACCTCACCTGTTAAACCGTACTTCACGGCGAGCTTCTCAGCTCCCTCTCCAACGATTAGGGAATGTCCGGTTTCTTCCATTATCTTCCGGGCAAGTCGAACTGGGTTCTTAACATTTTTAACAGCCCCTACACCACCGTATCTTAGAGTTGACCCGTCCATAACAGACGCGTCAAACTCCGCTATTCCCTCTAGGTTTAGCGAAGAGCCTACGCCTGCGTTGAAATAGGGGGAGTCTTCCATATATGCTACCGCTTCGACCACGGCGTCTATGGCTGAACCTGATTTGAGGTTTTCCACGCCTATATTAAGTGCGTTTTCAAGCTCCTTAACTGCTTCCTCTGAGATTTTCCTCTTAGATATCTTGAGGCCACCGTGAATTATGATGCTCATTTAAGAGCGAAACCACATCGATCTTTTAAAAATCATTTCTTGCCGAGTTCTATGTTTAGCTTTTGCTCTGCAACTTTCCAGTGTTTTTCGACAATATCCCTAATCATACGCATAGTGGAGGAGTCGGATACTGTGCCTTCAACCTCACCAGTCATGTTCCAAAAGTCTTCCCATCTATAAATCCATGACTTAGCTATTGTCAACCATGCCTTTGCTACCTCGCTATACTGGTAGCCTCCTCCACCGGTTCCTACTAATATTGAGTTATATTTGTGGGCTATCCTGTGGAGGTTTGAGCCGACCGTGGCATATGTCTTTATTGTGAGATTTAGGCCTACGAGGGGGTCTCCACGGTGTCCGTCGGCTCCTAGCTGGGCTATGATCGCTTCAGGCCTGTAGCCCTCCAGTATTGGCACAACGAGGTTTTCTAATGCATAGAGGAACGCGTCGTCCCCTGAGCCGGCTGGTAGGGGGATATTGTAGTTGTAGCCTTCCCCGGCACCTTCTCCCCGCTCATCTATCCACCCCGTCCCGGGGTAGAAGTATCCGCCGTATCTGTGGAATGAAAATTTCAGTATCGGGTCCTTGTAAAGTATCCATTGAGTTCCGTTCCCGTGGTGGCCATCAATATCTATAATCGCCACCCTTTCAAGCCCGTAGTCTCTGACCGCCTTTCTAGCGGCGATGGCAACATCGTTAAACACGCAGAACCCGCCTGCAGATGAGGCCTCAGCATGGTGGAAGCCTCCGTTTGGCGCGAAGGCATGGTCAACCTTCCCATCATGGACGTGCTCGAGGGCTTTGAGGGTTCCCCCTACGAGGAGTAGTACGTCCTCGTAAACCCCTTTATATGAGGGGGTATCTCCATAGTCTAGGTAGCCTCTGCCTTTCATGCTTTCTTTTGCTACGTACTCTATGTAGTCCTCTGTGTGGGCGTAGAGGAGGTCCTCCCGCCTGGCAGGCTGCGGCTGAATATACACTACGTTTTTAAGCTTCTCGGCAAGCTCGTAGAATATTCTTATCCTGCCTGTCCAGACGTCTCTGAGACTGTATGGTGTTGTGGCTACTTCTCCATACCTGTCTCCCTTGACTATTCCAAGCGTGCATGTCACATGCTATTCAGGGGCGTCAACTTTAAAATTCCTTATGGTACTAAGCTGAACTTGATGGCTTCAGCACATGGGAAACGCTGGTTAGTGACATCACTCATCTACATCGTCATAGCATTGTCTGCGGTACTGATAGGTGCTGGATTCGTGTACTTCGGCTTCTTTAGGGCAGAGGTTAAAGCTGAATTTAAAAATGCTGTCGACACGTTTAGCTCTACTACCGCTACTGAAAATAAGATAATCATTGTAAAGCTGTCGAGAGATAGCTTCCTGTACGAAATTTGCGGCTTCAGAATGCTAGTAGATCCAAACCTTTTCTCAAAGGACGAAGCCGAACTCATCCCATGGTTAGACCTAATAATAATTACTGGGTCTGATAACTATGATTCAGACCTACTTACACAGATTGCTGGGAAATATGGTTGTCCAGTCCTTGCTACGGAAACTGTGTCCCTAACCATGCCTGATAGTCTTAAAGAACTTATAGTTACTGCTGGTGACAACGCAACCTACAGATTCGGCCTTGCAAAGGTGAAATCTTTCATAAATCCTGCCGCCGAGTCAACCGCGGCCTACCTTATAAAGGTGGGGGAGGTTTCCCTATTTTACGGTGAATCAACAGATGTTGAAGAGTTTATATCTAAAGCAGGATCATGCAACATCGCCATATTTAGGCCCACTCACACTGAAGTTTTAATTCAAGCGTTAAACTGGTTAAATAATCCCGGTAAGGTCATCCTAGCCCCTAGGGACCCTGGTGACAAGGGATTCGCCGAGAACGTTGCAAGACAGCTGTCTGAAATGGGTTTTGAAACTTATACCACTCAACTATACAAGGTTATAATTATAGAGGTTTAGTTTGAGCAGCTAAGCGTCAAGCGAAATTTTTCCCCTCATCTTTTTAACCATATAGATTGTGAGGGCAAAGTAGATAGCCCACATGACAATTAGGACGGATACGTCTAAAATCCAGCTTCCACGTCCACCATTTGCTATCTCGATCAATTTTACTTCAAACGCGTTATCACCGCCTATGAAATGGATTAGTATTGGTATCGTAAGGAGTCTGGTATGCTGGAAGATATAGCCCATAAGGAGGCCGAAGACAAAAGTGTAGGCAACGTATCTTGCGGCATAAAGATTGAAAATAGTTTTCGTATAATATTTAGGCCATACTAGATGCCATAGTCCAAAGAGCAAGGCTTGGATGAAATTTGCCCTTGCCCAGCCTATAAGCCTGGCCAGCCTGCTCTGAAGGACGCCTCTGAATAAGCCTTCTTCACATGGCATGTTTAGGATTAGCATTGAGAACATAAGCCAGTCATTTCTTCTCAAGGGATCAAAGTTACACTCGAAAGTCAACGTGAAGCTTCCCCCTTTGAAGAATGTTGACAACGCATCGCTAAGAAGGTTAAACAAGGCTAGGTATAATGCTGAGAGGAATATTCCCAGTATAAGGTTCCAAAACAGTTTTTCGCGTGAAAATCCAGTCTCTCGCCATGATACCCCTGTGAATCCTATGAAAAAGACCAGGATTATGGTTCCGGCGAGTTTTGACAGGATTATATGGCCGGGATATCTTGGAGAGTTGAGGTAAAATATGTCAAAAGTTCTTGCAGCAAAAGCTAATGCTATAGCCGTGAAAGCTAGGATTAAGTGTTTCCATTCTCTATCCAAAGTTTCACCTGTGCACAAACTGCTGTTCGTACATCTCTATAATCTCTTTAACGGTGGTTGCATCCTCGGGGGCTTTATCCTCCCTTATCCAACCTTCAACTCTTGGGAATCTCAGTGCGTACCCCGGCTGGTCGCCCTCCTTTCCACAGGTGTGTACTGGGCTTCTCGTGATCTCATCCGCTTTAACCGTGAATACAAGCTTAGGCTGAACCCACACATCTGGCTCTATCAAGCTGTCAACACGAGGAGGCTTATGATCCATCTTAATGTCCTGGAATATCTCATTCAGCTTGGTAAGCTGTTCTTCTGTTAGGCCTGACCCGATTTTGGCGACTGTTTTGAATGTATCTGTTTCCTTATCGTATACGGCTCCTAGAAGTGCTCCTACACCAAACTTAGCTCTTTTGCCCCTACCCTTGAAGTATCCAATTATTACCACGTCTATCGTGTCTGCAAGCTTGCCCCTATAGCTTCGTTTAAGCTTTATCCAGTTGAAGTTCCTCGCACCTGCCTGGTACGGGCTGTTAAGCCTTTTTGCAACTATTCCCTCGAGACCCCTCTCTATCAGCTTCATGAAGTAATCATGGAGCTCTTTAGGGTCATCGGTTATTATACGCTCAGCTGGAACGAGAACTTCACCTTCCCTGAGTATCTCCAGCAGCTTGTTAAACCTGGTGATGTAAGGCTTCCTTGTGTAGTCTTCACCGTCGAGGTAGAGAAGGTCGAAGCAGAAGAGCTTAAGCGGGTATTCCTTAGCCATCTCTTCAACCCCATACTTCCTCTTCCTCTGTATTGTAACCTGGAACGGGTAGAACTCGCCGGTATCTTCGTTGTAGGCTAGCGCTTCACCCTCTATTATCGCCTGCTCCGCTGCTATCTGCTTTCTCGCCCCCTTAACTATCTCAGGAAACATGTGGGTTGTCCTTTCAAGCCTTCTGGAGAAGATTTCAACGGTTTCGCCGTCCTTATGCACTTGGCACCTAAATCCGTCGTACTTTGCTTCCACAGAGCATTTCCCAATCTTCTTGATGATTTCCTCCGGGCTTTGAAGCCTCTCCGCTAGTGCCGGCCTAACTGGTATGCCAGGAGTGATCTTGATCTCTTCAAGACCGGAAATCCCTTTCTCCATGAACTTTCTAGCGACAAGGCCGAGATCCGAGCAATAGTTATATTTTAGCTCGATTCTCGCCTTCAGCTTTCTCGTCCCTGTCTTTGCGAGGGATAGGGCTTCCATTATAGTTGCATCTCCAGCACCTAGCCTAAGCTTCCCATCTACAAATCTCACAAGATATACTGCTTCAAGCGGGGAACAGTCTTTTATGAGGGATGCTAAAAGTTCAACCTTCCTTTTTATTGCTCCCTCCCCTGACGTCTCAGCGATCTTGAGGAGTCTCTCGTAAACCTCAGAAACCTCTAAGCCCGCTCCCTGCCATGTCACAAGCTTTTCGGCGACAGATCCAAGGTCGCCTATCTCCTTATAGAGTTTGGAAACCTCTTCAACAGGCTTTCCGGTTGCCATAGCTATGGATCTCATAATAAGTTTTTCACCCATCCCTAGCTCTACCCCTGTGTATGGGGGCTTAAGCTGGGCCATACAAAGATATACAACCTTGTCAATCTCAGATGGATCAGCTTTTCTCAGAAGATCCGAGAGTATGGCTATCATGTCGAGTCTCGAAGAGGTTTCCTCGAGCTTTTTGAAATATTGTGAAAGCAGGCTGAACTTCATGATAGGTCTGTATAGCCTATTCCCAAGCCAGACTTATAAAGAGTTAGTTTTAAGGATGCTACTCCCTGCTTTCCTATATCTGGTGTTTAAGCTTCTGCAGATCTCTCTCCATAACTTGGATTAGTAGCTGGATGTAATAGTTTAGATCACAGTCTTGGACGTCATAAAATTCTGCTGGTCTCGCTCTTTCGTTGATTCCTCCACCACCCTTTATTATTACTATGTTTATGTTTTGTCCGCGATGTATCTCTATCCCCTCTTTTTCGAGAAGCCACATAGCGGCAGCGGATGCTTTTGTAAGCCTTTCAAACTCGCCGAGCTTCTTACCAAGCTGCTCTGTTATAGTTAGATCCTCTATTGTCACATCTCCCTTTTTGAGCTTTTCTATGTACCTGTTATACGCTTCCCTAGCATCATCGACCGAGCCTCCCTTTAGGATTATTGTGATAGCCTCTCTCTGCGCGTCTTTTACTATCTTCGGATAGTCCTTTCTTATGAATTCAAATCCCTTAGCTATTATTTTACCGTCTATCATGTGGGCGTACTTTTTCTTTGTGAAGTAGACCGCTCTCCTAGCGGTATACTCGTATTCTATGATTAGGGGGAAATCTCTGTTTATCATGTCTACAAGTTTCAGGTATTCCTCCTCGCTTCCACCTATGATCTGTATTCCATCTGTATCCATGTATATCGGAGTGTACCCCTTCTCTTCTACGTAGTTCCTGACGTCTTCGATGAATTTTCTGCCGAGGGCTGTTATGAGCTCGGCGGCTGACTTGTCGTACATCAGGGATGTCGTCCAGCCCATGTATCCGTAGGAAGCGTTGGCTATAACTTTGACTGCATGCTGCATAGCATCTATCCTCCTGTACTCTGGCGTTCCCTCCTTCAGGCTCTTAAGCTTATCCTTAAGTTTGAAACGTGTCTCCATGAGCTCCTCCACTATACCGGCGATTAAGCCCTTAACTGTCTTGCACACCTTATGCCTGACGTTTCCGACTTCTACAAGTTCTACTCCGTCCTTGCATAGTCCTTCCGGGGGGTCGACTGTTTCAGCTGATATATTGTATTTTACGATGATGCTTGGATACATGGATCTAAAGTCGAGGTACCCTACGTTCTCATATACGCCCGGCTCTTTAAGCCATACTAGGCCACCGAGGTAGTAGCTTGCCACCCTCTTGGATGGTCTTCTCGGCTGAACCCAGCCTCTCCTTTTCATTTCATAGGATACTTTCGCTTCAACCAGATCCCCTACCGTTGTCCTTATCTGCTGGTGCAGTGGGAGAAGCGTTAACCTTGAAAGCTGGTACTGGAACGGTAGTAGCTTCTCCGACACTCTTACTATGGCGTCAAGCCCCTCCATGGCTGACCGCTCAATCATCTCGGGGCTGCTTTTGAGATATTGGGAAACCTTGTGTAGCGGTATTATTTCCGGCTCTTCTAGGCCTAGTTTAGCGCATATCTCACCTATAGATTTTGTAGGCAGCTCTGGGAAGTCTCTCCATGCAACCGGGAATATGTCAAAGTTTATTCTCCCCCTTATAACATATTCTTTGAGTATCATCCCCCTGAAGTACTTCCCCGTTTCCAAGGGTTCGCTTCCATCCCTCCCGATGTCAACACTTACCCCGTGGATCCTCGCCCGAGTTAGTAGGTGAGGGAAAAACTCGGAGTCTTGACTGTGACTTACAAGAATATCAGGGTCTAGCCTCTTTACCATGGAGATGAAATTCTCTACTAGCTGTTTATCATTAAGCCCGTTGGCCTTTAACAACCCTTTTTCTCCATCGAAATAGTATGCTATGACGAGTATGGGGTCTTCTTCGGGCTTTGGATAACCCCTTTTACTGTAGGGAATGTAGTAAAAGTAAAGTGGCTTTAGGCTCTCTGGATCGCCTTCGCCGACGACTTCTATCTCCTTAACCCTTACAACCCCCCCTTGCATGGATCCTGTGACTTTTACGTTATTAAATGGTGTGAGGTTGTAGTCCTGCGCTATCTGCTGCCATTCGGGGAAGTCTACCTCTCTACCTTTAACTTTAAGCCTTCTCTCTATCAGCCTCCTATCGTCAGGGTGATCCACGGATACTTTCAGGAATTTTCTCTTAACCCCCATATCTAGTGCCTCGACAGCCTCTACTTTCGCAGGCCTTATGGTTCGCCCTCTATATCTGAAGGATAGGGTTGCAAGGCTCTTGTGGACAGCAGGGTCGTATGGGATGTAGAAGTATGGTTTATCCTCGAGTAAGCATTCTACATAGCTATTATGGGTCTTAAGGAATATTGAGACAGCTTTAAACCTCTCATTATAGTCTGCGTAATAGTAGAGACCAGAGTATGAATCCATAATGGTCTACATAACAATATCCACGCTACTAATATTAAAAGCTCAAGAGTTCGAATCGAACAGCGACCCTAAAATATTAGTAGTGTAAATGGGTTTCAACGTCTTTTTGCCCTTTTATACTCAAGGATGTGATGGGATACATGAAGTATTAAGGCTGTAAGGCTCGAGACCGAGGATCCTAGGGCTAGGTCTATGACATGGCTGTACAGAAGGGCTGTTATGCATAGGGTTATTGAGGCTAATGGGAGGATTAGCCATAGAGTAAGCCAGAGTTCAAATTGGATTCTGTTCCTGTCTATTCCAATATATGTGTAGAGTCCTGTGAAGAATACTAGTGTGCTTAGGAATTTCAGCATAAAAAAGGAGGGGTTTGAGAGGCTTAAAATTTTATGGGTTGACCTCTATCGAGCCGTTCACAGTCTCAGCGTATATGTAGACTTTCATAGTCGCCATGTCGAAGTTGTCCGACTGAGCCTTTAGTGATCTCTTCGTCTTTTCGACTATGTTGCCTGGCAAGTTGAAGTCTATACCTCCATTTATCGTCTCAGCGTTCAGATATATGCCCATGTCCTCGTTGTAGCCTGAGTTTACAGTTATTCCTCCGTTGACTGTTTGAAGATGATACTCTCCGGAGCCGAGGATCGCTATTTTTATCTCCCCATTTGTGTTTTGGATGCTGGCCCACTTCGCGGATAGTTCGAGGTCTATCTCGCCATTTACGTTTTCTATGTTAACCCTGGTGGCGCTGACGTTTCTAAACTTTATTTCCCCATTTACTAACTCTATTTCCAGTTTTTCGCAGCTCATGTCATTTATGGTTACGTCTGATGAGACGAGGTTTGCTTCTACTGTTGCTGCTATTCTTTCAGGTACCATGATGTGGAGGTCGACGTAAACCCAGAACCTTGATGGAGCTTCGAGATTTATGTCTACCTCAGCCTTGTCGCCTACGATTCTTCTGTCGATGTTAAGCTCTGTTTTCCTCATTAGATCTTCGACTGATTCCTGGCTTATGCTGCTTCCTTTCAATGTGTAGTTTATCGTGATGTATTCTCCGTCGTATCCGTCCACTTTAAGGTTTCCGTTGACGTATTCGATGCTGAATGCTGCCTCTGACAGGTCTGCTGCTTCTATGGTGACTGTTCCGTTCCTTGTCATGCTGTACGGTCCTGGCGACCATATGAATGGGAAGCCTTCCCATATGGTTATGAACGCGGGTATTGAGGCTACTATCACTGCAAGCCCAACAGCTGTTAGCATCACGTTTACGCCGTATATTGTCTGGATCGCCCCTGTACTTTTCGCCTTCTGCTGTGCTGTGTAGCATAGTATTAGCCCTGCTCCCACACCTATAAGTGTTAGTGCTCTGTACTCGCTGGGATACTGGCTCCATGGAACCTCCGTCAGCAGTAGGAAGAATAAGCCTATGCCTATGAGTATCCATCCTATCTTTACAGCTGCGGATCCGTGGCCTGCCTTGCCGCTTCTACTCACTTTCACCACCTCCGAGCAGGCCTGAAAGGGTTACTATAAGTCCGAGCAGTATGAGAACCGTTGCCGCTGCGGCCGAGAAAGATGCTGATGTTGCTGCTGCGATGTACCAGCCAGCCCCTATGGTTAGGAAGAATGCACCTTTCAACAGGTACCCTAATCCCTTGTTTTTCATGCCTGCTCACCTCCCTCTCTTTCGCTTCTTGTAATTGTTCCTGCTATGACTAGTAGTAGGCCAAGTACTATTAGCCCGACCTCGCCTGGTATTTCTACGAGGAGAAGGTCTTTTATTAGCCACCATGCTCCGCCTACTATCATCGCTAGGCCTATTAGTATTGTGAGCGTTGAAGGCTTAATCTCTGGGGTTTTTATCTCAACCTCTGAAAGCTCCTTTGGAACCTTTCCGCCAGCTTTTACGTAGATGTTTGCTGCTAGCAGTATTAATAGTAGTACAGCTGCCCAGTGGAATATCATTGAAAGTATTATTAGAAGTATGCATACCCCTGCGCTTGACATATGCCTCTCAATGCTTCCGCCGAGGTCCGCGAGGAACTCTATGACACCCATTTTAACCAATTACCATATTGTTATGCCCTGTATAAAGTGATTTTGAAGATTAATGTCGTGTTGAGTTTTCTCGTCATGACAAGGAATCTTGACTAGAAGGTTATCGCTATTATCGACCTGTCTATACCTAACTGATCGAACACGGTTCTTATTATTAGAAACGTGAAAATTACCACGACGAAGGCTTTGCTTCTATCTATTCTCTTACCATTTGAAACCGCTATTATTAGTAGCACGAAGATCCATAGTGCTATGATAGGCTGAACTATCTTTACTATGAGTTCCGATGCTAGCAGGTAGAGCCTATAGTCCATTCTGGCAAGGTAATAGCTTAATAGTAGCTTTAAAGCCGCGTAGAACCCCTGCGGATAGAAAGATTTCAACGTGAATAGTAGTAGTGTCTGGGAGCTTCCATGCGCCTTATATAGCATTCTTGACAACACGTCTATTAGAGCGTAGGATGCTGGGATGCTTGCCGCTGAGACTATTAGTTCTTTATTGCCCATGTTCATCGATAGGAAGAGTATAGATGCGTATATTAGTAGCGGGACTATCTTTGACTGTTTAAGAGGGTTGTATGCTTCAGATGGTTTCAGGATTAGCTTGTAGAATTCCGTGGTGAGGCTTCCTATGCTAAGTGTTATACTTGGCCTGTGTATGATTGTCTGGTCTCTGTATAGGTTTTGGCTTGCATACTCCATTGTCCTATATGCCAGGGTTCCTAGGTGTGATAAGCTGTACCTGCCGTCTTCGTCTTTCACTAGAAGTTCTTTAAGCTTCCCTAGGTGGTAGTTTAGGGTTCCGGTCTGTAATCCTGTTTCTTCTAGCAGCTGGCTGTATGTTTGGGGGCCTTTCCCACCGATAAGCTCTATTATCTTCCTTCTGACAGGGTGGCTTAGGCCGTCGAAAACGTTGTCAAGCTCTTTCATCGCTACTCCTCCAGCTTTATCCCTCTGGTTTCGACGCCTAGAAGGGCTACTGCTAGGGCTGAGGCTATGTGGACGCCCGCGAACATGATGAAAGCCGCGAGGTATCCCCCTGTAATGTCTCTTACTATTCCAACGATGAATGGTCCTAGTATCCCACCTATTCTGCCCATCATGTTAGCCCATCCAGCCCCGAGGCCCCTAACCTTTGCGGGGTAGAGCTCCGGTGTGTAGGCGTAGGTGATTCCCCATGCTCCAAGGTTGAATATTGAGATTAGAAGTACAGATGCCACTATCTGTGCTTCAGTCCACGAGTACATGTAGAGTATGCTCCCTATTCCAGCGATTAGCATGTAGAGTGACAAGCTTTTCTTTCTTCCAAGCTTCTCTATGAAGTACGCGCCGCTCCAGTAGCCTGGAATCTGGGCCAGTGTTATAAAGAATGAGTACTCGAGAGACTTGACGAGGGTTAAGCCTCTTTCCTCGTAGAAGATGTTTGGGAGCCAGAGGAATATCCCCCAGTAGGCAAGTACTATGCAGATCCAGTGTATCCATAGCATTATCGTGGTTTTCAGGTGTCTCTTAGATAGTAGGGTTTTCAGGGCTTTTGAGAATGGAACTCTAACAGTGCGCTTGTACACTTCCGACTCTTTAACGTTTAACATCGATATCAAGGCTAGGGCTGAGATTAATCCTCCTGCAAATACCGGCCTCCACCCATATTTTGGGGCGATTACTAGACCTAAGTATGACGCTAGTAGCCAGCCATAGGCCCAGCCTGACTCGAGTATTGCAACGTATCTACCCCGCACTTCAGCTGGGGAAGTCTCTATTAGGAGTGTGCTTGCGGAGACCATGTATCCTGTAGCTCCTAGGCCGGCTATTAGTCTTAGCAGAGCCATGACTATCCAGTTTGGGGCTATACTGCAGGAGACTGTACCAAAGAGTAGAAGTATCAGTGATGATATACACCCGTATTTCCTACCCTTCACGTCTGATATCCTGCCAAATACGCTTGCTCCTGTAAGCATCCCGACCAGAAAAGCATTTAGCATTATACCTGACTGGCCGCCCGTGAGCCCCCACTCCTTCTTTATCAGGGGAAGTGCAAAGGAGATGAGGCCTGAGCTGCATGCTACTGCTATCCATCCAATAATCAGGAGCAAAAGCTGCCTCTTCGGATTCGTCACCTTTAAAGAGTAAACTGAAGTATTCATCATCCCTAAAGTGTAGAGTGAGAATATAAAAATAGAGGTTTATGGTCCGAATAATGTCTTCGTTTCAAGTATGTGTTCCATGCCTCTTATCTTCGTTATTATCTCATCTACCACTTCGTAGACTTTGGATTCAATTCTTACGATAACGTCCCAGTCGCCGTAGACAGGGAAAGCCTCCGTTACATATTTGAGCTTCTTAATCTTATTTGCAACATCCCATTCCTTGCCGACCCTGGTTCTTATGAGGCAGTAAACCACCGGCATGTAGAACCCCTCTTACCCGCATTTTACTTTAAACATATTAAATAAAGCTTTGCTTTAAGATATAATAGATCATAAGATCGCCTAAGCCCTGGGATCAAATTGTTTGACGGTAGTGGTTGGGCTTGCCGCTCATAAGTGTGTTTGATCCATGGCGCTCAAAGCTATGTACTTGTCCCTTTAAGTATAGTGTAGCTCCATACACAGGCTGCGGTCATAGGTGTGTTTACTGCTACATCACCGGGTATGTAAGGGACGCCTTTAACCCTAGGCCTAAGAAGGATTTCAGCAGGAGATTTACAAGGGAGATTTTAAAGCTTAAACCGGGTAGCATTCTTGAAGTATCGGCTAGCTCCGACCCGTACCAGCCCCTAGAAGAGAGGTACAGGTATACTAGGCTTATACTTGAATGGTCGTTGAAGCTTGGGGTAAGAGTTCTGATTGTAACAAAGTCCCCCATGGTGGTAAGGGATGCTGATCTCATCAGGAAAGTAGCCTCTGTAAGCTTCACAATCACAACATTAGACGAAAAGCTTTCAAGGAGACTTGAACCTCACGCTTCGAACCCGAATCTGAGGCTTAAAGCTCTCAGGACGCTCTCAAAGAGGGGAGTGAAATGCTCTGTTCGGGTAGACCCTATAGTTCCCTTGATAAATAGCTCAGAGGAGCCTATAAGGATGGTTGTTAAGGCTGCGGCGGAAGCCGGGGCATTACATATTATCTCATCGACATTCAAGGCGAGATGGGACAGTATCTCTAGAATTGCCAGAGCTTTCCCTGAGGTTTCGGATAAAATTAAAGATTTATACACGTCAGGTGAGAGAATCTCAGGTTACTTGTATCTTCCAGCAAGGGAGAGGTACAGACTTATGAAAATCGTTGGAGAGGCTGCCTCTGACTATGGCCTAACCTTCTCGACATGCAGGGAAGGCTTTCCCCAGCTAAACACCGGGCTGTCATGCGACGGTTCCCACTTAATCCCGGAGGCTAAGCGTAGGCCTTTAGGCCGGGTTGATGGCTATGCTTTACATACTAATGACTACGGGTAAGTGTAATCTTAACTGTAAATATTGTGGCGGAAGTTTCCCTGAGAGGCTGGTACCATGGAGTATAAAATACGATGTTAGCATGCTAAACAAGCTTATAGAAGCGGATAGGAAACCCGTGATAGCATTCTACGGCGGAGAGCCGCTTTTAAATACGGGTTTCATCATCGACATTATGAACAGGTATGATGCGAAGTATGTAATCCAGACGAATGGGATATTTTACAAGAGGCTTCCAGACGAGTATTGGCGTAGGTTTGATGCAGTTCTTCTATCCATCGATGGTAGGGAAGAGGTTACCGACTATTATAGGGGTAAAGGGGTATACAAGAGAGTTTTGGAGGCAGCCGCCCACATACGTAGAGCAGGGTTTACCGGGGACCTAATAGCTAGAATGACTATTTCAACTGTAAGCGACGTATACCTTGACGTTCTCCACCTCTTAGGCGTCGGGGTTTTCGACCATGTGCACTGGCAGCTGGACGTGGTCTGGAGTGACAGATGGCATAAATTTGATGATTGGTCTGAAAAAAGCTATATACCCGGCATTAGAAGGCTGGCGGAGCTCTGGGTTGAAGGCCTCAGGAGAGGGGTTCTCTACGGCATAGCCCCGTTCCAGGGGATTACTAAAGGCTTGATAAAGGGTGGGCTTCAAGCTCCACCTTGCGGCGCAGGAATCGATTCTTTCACCGTTACCACCGATGGTAGGATACTTGCATGTCCTATAGCTGTAGACTCGGAATGGGCGCACCTTGCAGATTTACCAGCAAGAGCCAACGACCTTGTAGGAAAGGTTGGTATCGGCGAACCCTGTACAAGCTGTGAATACTTCAAATACTGTGGAGGCAGATGCCTATATGCGCATATAGAGAGACTATGGGGGGACGAGGGATTTAGAAGCGTCTGCAGAACCGTAAAGACCACAGTTGACGTCTTAAGAACGCATCTTAATACCATAGTAAAGGTTATTGACGAGGGAATAATCAGCCAAGACGATTTACTGTATCCAAGCTACAACAATACAGTTGAGATAGTGCCGTAAGCGTATAAATTTTAAGCGTGAACCGGGTTATAATATTGGCCGATGATGACAATTTCTTTACCCGAAGGCCCACGGAGGGCTATGCTGGAGGACGGGCGGTCTGACTGGCCATCTTACCCTTAAAGCCTTTCCCCCTTCCTGTACACTATCACTCCATCCCTGTAGATCGCAACAATTCTGTGAGCTGGGATTTCCTTTTCTAGAAAAGTTAGGAGGCTTTCCTCTACTAGCTGGTCATAGTCACGATACAAGACGGTGTATAGGTGTGGATCGTCGGCGTAGAGCGCCTTTGAAATTACCTCTTGGGTTTTCCTCTTTCTCATTCCAAGCTATTACTACTATTGGTAGAATTTATTTTCTTCCTCCCATAAATACTATAATTGTCTATGGGACTCGTTCCATGGACGAAGGCTAAGCGTTGGAAGTGTATTAGATGTGGGGATTGCTGTATAGAGTATATGGTGCCTATAACCTACTGGGAAGCCTTGAAGTACAGTAGGATTTATGGAGTTAGGGTTAAGATGGTTGCTAATAGGTTAATACTTAAAGACGCGGGTGTTTCATGTCCATTTCTCATATTTAAGCCGTACCAGTCGGTGTGTACTATTCAGGCGGATAAGCCACGGGTGTGTAGGCTTTACCCATTCGTCATAAGGATGAGTCCTATAGAGCCGCATGAGGATGATTCCGCACTGTACGAGTATGGTGATAGAACGTTCTACGTATACCTTCAAGACAGATGTAGGGGTATAGGTAGGGGGCCTGAGCTTGAGGATATACTTCCAAACGTTATTAAATTCTGGCTTGAAGCCTACGGTAGCAGAAGGCGTAGGCGGTGACATGTAGAGGATTAAATGTGAAACGTGAGATATTATTAGTCATCTTAGACGTTTGCCTATGTAAAAAAGAATATTTTTGGATGTACGGTTTTAATGCTCGACTGTAACCGATAAGCTTTTAATTAAGGGGCTTACAGGTATTTATGAGGAATAAAGGAGGTTGGGGGAAGCCTCGGAGAAGATTGTAAATACCATCATTCCCGTAAGGGTAAGGGAGTTCTGGAAAAATCTGAAAGAGTACGCTAGGTTTTCAGACCTTGGAGAGATTGGTAGGAGATATTTCGCTCTTAATGCGTTCGACGGGGCAATGACAACTCTAGGAGTAATAGTCGGCGCCCACATAGCTGGAAACGGGTCTCCAAGCACAATAATAGGGGCTGGAATCGGGGCAACCATTGCAATGATGGTTTCAGGCCTTACAGGAGCGTATATGGCTGAGAAGGCTGAGAGGGAGAAGGATATAAGGGAGATAGAAGAAGCAATGTTCATGGATCTCTCCGGAACAAGGCTTGAAAGAGCTTTAAACTATGCTTCGATTATAGCAGCTCTAATCGACGGTGCATCCCCGGCCGCTGTCTCCATAGTATCGCTTACACCTTACATTCTGGCAGTTAAGACACTGATCCCCGTCGAATATGCAGCCTTCCTTTCTATAGGGATAATATTTAGTTTACTCTTCATTCTGGGGGCATATCTTGGCAGACTCTCCGGTAGCGGGATGATTAAGTATGGTTTTAGGATGGTCCTTGTAGGAATAGCTACAGCTCTCATATTATCTGCTATAGGTAATTTAGGTGTTTAGAGTATGATAGGTGTTAAGACAATCGTGTTGGACGCCCTAAAACCCAGGGAAACAACGATTATAGACCTGTCGAGAGCATTATGCAATGTTCCTGGAGTGCTGAACGTTGTTGCAACAGTTAGGGAGGTAGATGAAAGGACGGAGACGGTAAGAATAAAGATTGAAGGAAGGAATATAGACTACGATATGGTTTTAGAGGCTGCAAAGGAAGTTGGAACCGCAATAAGGAGTATAGACGAAGTTTCAGTCGAGAAGATTGAAGGAGAAGTGTAGAATTGAGCAGCGATGTAAGCCTATTTATGAACCTGTTTCCAACGGCCGCTTCCATCGTAAAGGTGTTCAACTCTACAGTAGGGGATAAGCTACGGCTTGTCGAGGCATCTATGGATACAGTATCTTACTTATCCAAGGGGGGTGTAAGTTTTCAAATGGAGTTTATCGGCTCACTTGCATCTCCCGGAAGCTATGCCGGCTTAGGATGCCTCGCCGTCTCAGCTTACAAGCCCCTTGAGGGAAGCCTGGAATTGGCTGCAAAACAAGGATTTAAGCTTGTATGGAAGGATGGAAAAATGGCCTTTTCCCCTCTGAAAATTCCGGGGGTCGTAAGGCCAAACAGACTTGCATCGGTGGCCGCGTCTTCCCAAGCTGTAAGTAGAATTCTAAGGAAGGTCTTCAACCAGGATACACATAGGTTGTGTGTTCTGCCAGTTCCGAGGCCAAACATCAAGATTTCAAGATTGGTGCCTGCCGGGCTCGTAGGCAGCCTTGACTTTAGCGATGCTGAGTTATGCAGGTATGTATCAAGTTTTAAACTCGAGAGACCATGCTGGGCAGTCATAATCTTTAGAGGCTTCCCTGCAAGGATATCACCAACTCACAAATTCGCATCGGAGGAGATGCCTCTCCTTGTTGACCTATGTCTGGAGCTGCTCCGCCTTCTACCATCAACGCTTGAGTATCTCAGGCATCATTTTGACGATAGTAGATAGGATACTAAGTATTAGGGGTCCCACGAAAAAGCCGGCTGCACCAAACGCGATAGCCCCGCCTATAACTCCGATAAGTACGATTAACGGGTGTATCTCCCCTTTCCTACTTGTCAGTTTAGGATAAATGATGAAGGTAGGTATAATAGTCAGTACAACCATACCATATATTATTGTAGCTACGGCCTCCAATACGTAGCCGTTTACAATCTGATAGACCGCTACAGGTATAAATACGACGGGTGCGCCGAGAACAGGAAGTACGCCGACAATAAAGGTAAGAAAGCCAGCTGTCATCCAGAAATCCAAGCCCTCTACTAGGAAAAGTATAGATGCAGCAACTCCCTGGAAGCCGGCCGTAAGTATATAGCCATATATGAAGCCATCAATGTTCCTCTTAAGTTCTGAGGCGAACTTTGAGTATAGTGTGTTAACATTTGAAGTGAGGATACCCCCAAGCTTTTCGAATGTGGATTTACCCTCTAGGACTGTGTAGTAAGAAACGGTTGCTGCCAGTATAAGTTCGATAGTCAGTTGAAATATTTTCCCTGCAAAGAACAGAAGTGATTCAACACTTATGCTTTCAACGAAACTCTGAATGGGACCCTTTATTGAAACCTGAGCAGACACCCCGAGGGTAACCATAACCCTGTTCAGGAAATGCTCGAGCCAACTTACAAACTCTATGAACTGCTCACTGTTGATAAATGAAACCATGCTCCTTACAAAGCCTATCGTAGAATGGTATACAACTATTGTTAAGGGTATTATGAGGAGCACGGGGAGTAACGATAATACTCTCCTCCCTCCAAACCTAGACTCGATCCTCTCAACGAGCGGAAGGGTGATATAGCCTAAAATAAACCCATATACTATCCCATTAAACACTGGCCTAACAATCATTACCGATGGAACGGCGACTAGGGTTAAGAGCCATATTATCCACATTTCTCTATGACTAGTAATAGTCCGTATTTCACTCATCGTCAGTGTTCAACCCGGCTTAATTATTAAGGTATGTAGATATTGGATAACATCTCAGACACAATTTTCTCGCCACCCTCATAGGGATGTATTGGGAGAACCGAAGTTGAGCCTTTCTCATCAACATAAGCGCCTACAAACATTTTCAGATGTACAGTTTTAACATATTCAACCTTAACGTCGAGAATAGCTTCAAGTATCCTCCTGACCTTTTCATGGTCATATAATTCTTTCAACATGTATTCTACGTCCCCGAACCTCTCAACCCTGCTTACCTGAGGAGGCTTTTCAATGGATGCAGCCCATATGTCTATGGATACCCTTGGTTTAACCATATAGTATCTCAGCCCTTCAGGTTTGTACCTGTAAACAAGCCCCGCCTGCTCGAGCCTCTCAACGCACCTTCTTCCCAGTCTTGAGTATCTAGCTTGGCCAGATTCACATATTTCTTTAAGCGTTTTGAGACACTTGATAGGTACACCGTAAAGTTTAGAGATTATGTTATCTATCCTAAACGCCCCAAGCCCGGGGTGCAACACGAGACCGTTATGTACGTCAACCAACAGGTAGCGTTTCTTCTCAAATATTCTAAGCCTTTTTCTTAGGATGCCCACCATTGCTTTCTCAAAATATAGCAGCCTGTATACTGCTATAGGCACTTTTAACACGTATATGTTGGACAGCGCCTCAGTTACGCCGAAGATTCCTATAATCTTCCTTCTCCTATCTGAGTAGAATTTCCCAATGATCTCTTCCTTAGTATTATACCATTTTATCTCGTATTCCTCCCGCTCGATTCTTCTTATGATCCTATCCATCTTCTTCTTAGACTTGGGCTTGAAGTAGGACAACTTAGATGGAGGAATCGTTATATGTATACTGTAGAGCCATCTTTCCCTAATCAGCCTTATCTTCCCGCTTCTAAGCTTCACAGCGAAGCATCCCGGCTGCAAGCCCGCTATTATCTCTGAGAGTTTCTGCCTCTCCTCGCCTGAAACGATCATTGAGACTCCTTCTAGGGCTTTCTTCCTATCCCTGTCTGTTGTGAGCCGTCCTATAGCCCAGATTCCACAGTTTGACAATGCCTTGTAGTCTACATCTCCGGGGTTTTGTGTTGAATATATACAGGAAAGACCGAAAGCTCTACCCTGCTTTAACAGCAAACTAAGAATCTGTTTCGACGGCGGATTATGAGGGTATGGTGGGAGGAGGCCTGCCTTACCCCCTGTTGCAAGCTCGTCGATGTAAAATATTAGTCTAGGCTTCCTACTACCTCCCTTCTCTCTCATCCACCTGTATAGTTGATACGAAATCCTTGAAACAGCAAACATCATCTCGACATCCGATGGCGCCTCTGTAAGATTTATGATTGCAACAACAGTTTTCCCATCCTCCGTTCTAATCATAGAGTCTATGTCGAGAGGCTCTCCCACCTGCATTATAGCCTCCGAACCAACCATCAAATCGTTGATTTTAATAGCTAGCTTCTTCCTGTCCCTAAGGGGATAATAGCTCTCAAGATCCATCGCCCCAATCTTCTCAAACGGAGGGTTAAGGATCATGCCTATAAGCAGCTTTAAGCCTTCAACTCCCTGGAGATCGAGGCCGCTCAGCCAGGCCTCCTTTATAACCTCTGAAAGAAACTTCCACTCTCTCCTACCTGCCCTCCCGAGCCTAGCTAAGAGGCTTGACGCTACTGTCTCTACAAGATTTATTGCGTACTCAGGGTTCTCACTGTACATTTGCCTAAAATCCCTGGGGGACTCCGGAATCGAAGTCAAGGATAGAAGTATTCCATTCGACGAAAAGGGGGTATACACTTTGAACCTAACATTCTCCCTGAGATAACTATAATTTTCAGGTTTAAGGCTGTAACACTCCGCGTTCTCGCTAAAATCTTTGGGGTCAAATCCAAAATATTTCATGATTGGGGCAACATGTTCGAACCTTGGAGACTCAGGGACGAGGGCCAGCGATGTCAAATCCCCTTTGATGTCGATCACTATTGACGGTATACCCTTTAAGGCCGCCTCCTCAACAATACACTTACCCAGAACAGTCTTCCCGGATCCAGTCATACCAAGTATGAAAACATGCGTCAGCAAGTCATCAAGATTAATCTGAAACTTCCCCTTTAGGTTCCCGTTAGAGTCGAGATACTTTCCAAGATATAAGGCGTCACCCAACCGCTAACACCAGCTACTATAAATATTCAATCTCAACATTTAAACCTAAAATTTCCCTTATCGCTTCCCTGAAACATTTAACCTGCTCCTCATTAATATCAACGAACACAATATTTGGAATGCGTACATTAGCATCAACATACCTCTTTAATACCCCTATCATCGCCCTCGCAGCATCACACCTATCAACTCCCCCAACACCTGTTCCAAGGGCGGGAATCGCAAGAGATGTAACACCAAGTTCAAGCGCTTTTCTCACAGCAGCGTCCATGGCAATTTTCACGTTGGAAAGGCTTATTCTCATCGCCGGCCTTTCCATTGTGGGAACATGAATCACATATTTCGCCTTTAAACGTCCAGCTCCCGTAGCTACAGCCCCGCCAACAGGTACGGGGGCATGTTCCATAGCTTCTCGTTCTATATCTGCACCTCCAGCCCTCTTAATAGCGCCTGCAACTCCGCCTCCCATAACCATTAAAGAGTTGGCTGCGTTTACTATTGCATCTACTGTTAGCTTAGTGATATCCCCCTTGACAACTCTAAGCCTCATTATACCACCAATCATTATATAAGGCCGCCTTCGTTTTCTGCGCGGAGTCATCATTCTTCAGGCAAGGCTGAAGATCTCATCAGGCGGCCTCTAAGTAGATTATCCCATTCTCATGTTAAATATTTATGTTAATATTGTTAGTAGCGTAGCATGGATCGACTAGGTGGATAAGATGATGGTTAGAAAACATGTGTATATCTCAGGCCTTGTCCAAGGGGTATTCTTCAGAGCTAACACAAAGAGGATGGCCGACACTCTAGGAATTAAAGGATGGGTGAAAAACCTCCCCGACGGAAGAGTTGAGGCTGTATTCGAAGGAGAGAAAGAGAAGGTGGAGGCTATGATCAGGTGGTGCCACAAAGGGCCGCCAAGCGCGGTCGTTGAAAAAGTTGAAGTAATAGATGAAGAATATAAGGGAGAATTCAAAGACTTCAAAATAATATATTGGTGATTCCATGGCTGAATGGAGGCTTGTCGACCTTGGAGGATTAGATGGTTTTACCATACAGTCAGTTTATGAGGCTGTTGCCGAAGCTGTCAGCAGGAAGCTATCACCCAACACTTTAATTCTCTGCTACCCTAGAGAACCATACGTTTGCGTTGGTGTAAACCAGATGGTACACGCTGAGGTCGACGTCGAATACTGTAAGTCTCACGGCCTGCCGATAGTTAGAAGGAAACTTGGCGGAGGAGCAGTTTACCTGAATGATGGGCAGCAGTTTTACCACATAATAGTGCATTTGGAGAATATGCCTGACATAGGTGAGTTTTACAGGAAATATCTTAAACCTACTGTCTATACGTATAGGAGTTTCGGCCTTGACGCCTCATATAAGCCTTTAAACGACGTTATTGTCTCAGGCAGGAAGGCTAGCGGCAACGCCGCTGCATGGATAGGTAGAAGCGGCATACTTATAGGAAACGTCATACTAGATATCGATCCTGCTAAGCTTTCAAGGACCCTGAAAGTTCCGGATGAGAAGTTTAGGGACAAACTTGCGAAGACTATGGAAGAGTGGATTACATCTTTAAAGAGAGAACTTGGCTACGTACCAGAAAGAGAGGAGGTTAAAAGAAGATTCATCGAAGGATTTAGAAAGGAACTTGGCGTGGAGTTCTATGAAGACAGCCTAAGCGATTTTGAGACAAGATCGCTTGAAAAGATTAGATCTGAACTAGCCGGCGAGGAATGGACATTCCGCGTTTCCCGTAGGCACAAAGATCTGAAACCTACCGGGGGTAGAAAGGTCAAAATCGCCAGTGACGTTTACCTCTGTGAGGCTTCGCTTAAGAGGGAGAAGCTGCTTAGGGTAATATTGAAAGCTGAATCCGGCGTGATAAAGGATGTTGTCCTCTCAGGAGACTTCTTCGCTGAACCCATGGACGCTACAGAAATGGTTGAAAAGTCGCTGGTGGGCTGTGAGATATCAAAAAATGAGATAGAAAACAGGATAAATGACGTTTTCGAGAGATCCGAGCTTAAGTTCTACGGAATCAGTAAGGAGGACATAGCTGAGGCTATTTTAAAGGCATACATGAACAAGGTATAACAGGTGAAGCCAAGCCCATAGGTAGAGCAGAGTTTTAATAGCAGATTCCTTATAATTTTTAATGTGAGGGGACTACCTGCTCTTATCATCGCTGCGGGTAAAGCGACGAGAATGGGGGAATACTCTAAGGAGATACCGAAATGCCTCTTCGAACTTGCGCCCGGGCTTCCTCTTTTAGATCTAATTGTGAAGTGGCTTAGAGATGAGGATGTAGGTGAGATTATAATTGTAACGAGGCCTAGCCTCGTCCACTATTTTGAGGGTAGATATGATAATGTTAGGGTGGTTGCTACAGACCTTGAGGACGGGTTTGGTAATCTTTACTCTTTGAAAACCGGTCTAGACGCTGTTAAATCTGATGAATTTCTTGTCTTAATGTCAGATCATATTTTTGAACCTGAAATACTGCGTAAACTGATAAGAGAGGGCGGGGAAAAAGCTTTTACATTATGCCTTGACCAGAACCCGCCCTGGGATAGAATAGAGGAGGGTTTGAAGGTTGTCGTTAGAGACGACCAGGTAATGGAGGTCGGAAAGAATGCCCCACCCTACTATGGCGTGGATACGGGGCTTTTCTACTGTTCGTCTGGTTCTAAAAGGATTATAGAAGAGACCATAAGAGAGAGGGGCCCTGAAGCCACCGTTGCAGATGCTCTAAGAAGGGCGATAAGGGAAAGGGAGGTAGGTTGTGTAGATGTTACAGGCTATACATGGGCTGACATAGATACACCTGAAGACCTTGTTAAGGCAAGAAAAGATCTCCCATACTTGTTGAGGAAGAGCCTCATAAAGCCGGGCGACGGGCCTGTATCTAGGTATCTGAATAGGCCCTTATCTACTAGGCTTTCAGTCTGGATGTATCTGAGGGGTAAGATTATCAACCCTAACATCATCTCCGTGACATCGTTTCTTCTATGTCTTATAGGAGTATGGATGGCTGTGATCGGACATTTAGTGCTTTCAGGCATCATGGTACAAGGAGCATCAATTCTAGACGGGGTGGACGGGGAGATAGCGAGGCTTACCGGGGCTAAAAGCCGTTTTGGAAGCGTGTTTGATGCTTTCCTCGATAGGTACGCCGACCTTGCTGTGGTAGGGGCGGCAGGCTACATGCTCTGGCCATTGAGCTTCAGCCAGATGGTGCTTCTAATAGTAGCTGCAGCAAACGTGTTTGTTTCCAGCTATGTCTCCCACATCTCAGGTTGGATAGAAAGGCGTGACGTAGAACTCTTAAGATCTTGGAGCCCTGCAGGGAGAGATGCAAGACTTCTTGTTGCAGCTATATCAATAGCTACAGGAATCCCCTGGGTTTTAATTTTATACCTTGTTTCAGTACCGCTAGCCTTTTCCATCGGTGTCGTTGCCCTATCAGCAACAGAGCTTCCGAGAGTCAAGTACAAGATACTAGATAGGCCACCTATGCCGCAGGTTAAGGTTAAACCGCATAGAATAAGGGTTCCATCTAAAATCGAAAAAAACCTTGGCACGTTCCTGTCAAGCACCATAAAACTTGCCATAGTTATACTTATCCTTAAGAGTACCGAAGGGCTGATTAGCGGTCTCGACCCGTTCGAAATAGGGGGGATTAAGCTTTATCCAACAAGTGTGGCCGGCTTTCTGGAACTAGTAGCTGTAGTCTACTTCGGATACAGGATTCTTATGTCTCTGAAGTTCTTTGTAGATCTAATGTCTGGATGGCTTGTTAGAAGGATAGGAGTTGTAACAAGGGTGGCTGTCAAGAGGAGCCTTGTCGACATGCTATATCTCGCGTTTATTGCCTTCCTGATGTGGGTGACACCTCCAAAACTCTATATAATACCGAAGATAGGAGTCGTAGCTGCAAGAGTTACACAGCTGGGCTTATTAGCCACATTCATGTTGATATTATACGACCTTGCAAAGCTGTTCTATAGAAGTTTCAAAGGTGTTTATGACAGGATGATTGCAAGGGCCGCTGAAAAGCTTAGACAGGTGTTCGAAGAGAGGCACATTCTGAAAGTTGAAGAGCGACATGGCTAGTTAACTTTAAAATTTTGAAACAATGATAGCTTTTGAGGTTAGAAGTTTGAGCCTTATGGAGGATACCATATCTCTTTTAGACCAGCTTCAGATAAGCTATGTTAAGATGGAGGATCAGCCCCTAATCCTAACACGCTGGCAGACGGAAGACATAGATAGACTTGACATCTACATTCTTATCGGGGAAGACGAAGGCGTTATCTCGGCGACGGCCTTTCTAGGCGAACATGTGGAAGGCATGGAGGATTGGATGCTGAGGATGAACCATAAGCTAGCGTTTTCCTTCTTCTCCCTTGATGATGACGGATACCCATACATAAATTGTAGAATAGCAAAGGAATGGCTTTCAAAGGAGGCATTGATCCTAGCGTTTCAGGGGATAATCTCTGCGGCTGAAGAATTCAAAAGCTTCAGAGAAGGCAAGATGACAGATGAAACATAGACCCAGCACCATAATTATATAGGTTTGAAACTCTTTACTCATGTATCTTGAACATTTAAACATCCGATGGGGGAGGGTTCTAAATGACTTCTCGGAGAAGCCGAGGTAAGATTTTAAAAACTAGGAAGCTTGGGAAAGAAGCTGAAAAGTATTTGCTAATTAAAAGGCTTCTCTCCTATTATCACCTTGAAAAACCGGAGGAAAAGCTGGAAAAAATCGTTAAAAGACTGAAGGATGAGGATATTGTAAAGCTTATAACGGAGGTAAAGCCAAGCACCAACCTATTCTTCCACGGCGAGTATTACACACTTACCGATGGCACTATTTCGCTGTCTAGCTCCGAAGAGTATGTAAAAGCAAGGGTTAAAGAGGCTCTGAGAAGATGGGAGGACAGGGCATACTACATACTTAAAGCAGGACTCGAACTGGAAGATTTCGACGAAACAATGCTTAAAGAGAGGATGAGAAGCATGAGTTTCCCCCATCTTCAGCCTAGCCTCCTCGGCTGGCTGGAGAGCTTTCACCTGCTTATCAGGACGGACGGTAGATGGACAATACCAGAGGAGGAAAAGAGGTTTATAGATGAGGTTCTATCAGAATACGAGCCAAAATTCAAACTGAGGAGCAAACTTGCTAGAAGAGAGATAGAGGACGTCCTAAAGCTGGAGCAAGAGTTTGAAGAGTACCTCTCCGACCTCGTCACGAATCGTTTGGATGAGACGGTCTCGTATGGCGAGAACTTTGACATATCGAGGCTCGTGTCATATCTTAAGGGCGTCTTTGGACCCTTCTTATACTATGACATCCTACTCGCAATTATTCAGCAATACGCAATCGCAGATGTGCCAATAATAACTGAGGCTAGAACCTCAAGACTTACCACGGGGTTCAATCTCGCACTTTTCGGCGAGCCCGGGACCGGAAAAACTTTTGCAACCGTTACGATGATCCTGGGAAGTTCTGAAAGAGGTATTCCAGCGCATGGCCTGCCAGGGAGAAATAGATACTGCGGCGGGATGACCCCCGCCAAGTTTATAAGGATTGGAGAGGCCTACGAAGGAAGGAAATACAACTTTATCGTGCCAGAGTTTAACGACTGGTTTAAGTACAGGGGTATGGTTGAGCCCCTAAAGATTGCAATGGAACATGGAAAGGTGAAGTGGGAAACTGCGCATGGCACTATAGGTCCGTACAGGTTTACAAGCTTTCTAAGTGTGAATTACAATACGAGGGTTTTTAAGAGGGGCTACGAGGTCACAGTTAAGGATCCAAACTTCGTGGCTATAGAGGAAAGAATGCTATGCAGACTTCACAGGCTCACCAAAAACAGGTACAGGGAGGTTGCACGGAAGCAGATGGAACTAACGCTTGGAAAGCTCAGGATGGTTGAAGGCCCAAAGATAAGGGATCACTTAACCCTGGTTCACGCTATAGAAACAGGCCATCCAGCCTTGAGCGACGATTACAAGGCTAAACCCGTATTACTCGACGAGAGGGTATACGGTGAGATAGAAAAAGCCAGAGAAGCCATACTTAATAGCTTATCTGAGGAAAGACTAGAGTTTTCACCTAGGCTTGAGGCGCGTGCTGTCCAACTTGCATGCGCGATGTCCATACCGTCGTACTTCAAAACTACAGACGAAGTCATAAGGGTTGAAAATGCAGCTCTAAAACTAGCTGTCCAGTTCTATGTCGAAGAGGCAGCTGTAAGATCTAAGGAGGCATTTAACCCTAAAACCGTACTTTTCGAACTGGGCATACCCCAAGAGTAAAACCGTGTAAAAGCTTATACTATTAATTAGGCATTCTTGTAACCAGAATGACCAGGGTTAGAATTCTCCTCATCGGCATTTTACTTGCAGCAATAACAGTTTATGGCGGCTACTACTTTTTCGAGAGGACAGGCGAAGCGGAGGTAAAGATCGGATATCTGAGAGGGGACCTCCACCAGCTTGCATTATTTGTAGCGCTGGAGAAAGGAATGTTTGAAGAGGCTGGGATTAAAGTTTCAACTGTTGTCTACAGCAATGGGGTGGAAATGATGGATGGTTTCGCGGCGGGCGAGGTTGACTATGGCTATCTAGGCATCGCCCCTGTTATTCTAAAAAGCGTCAACGCTGGTGTTGACGTTAAGGTTTTAGCGGCTGTAAACCTTGAAGGCTCCGCTCTTATTGGAAGGCAGGATATACCTGATTTGTCCATGCTGGAAGGCTCGACAATCGCAATCCCGGGATTTGGAACCGTCCAGGATGTTCTTTTATCCTTAATTCTCGATAATGCTGGGATTAACAGGAGGGACGTGAGCATCGTCAGACTTCACCCTTGGGATATGATTGCAGCATTAGAATCTGGCAGCATCGATGCTTTCATTGCATGGGAGCCCTACCCAACAAAGGCTTTGAGATCCGGTGTTGGGAAGCCCCTAGCGTATAGCGGGGATGTTTGGCCCTCGCACCCTTGCTGCGTCGTCGCATGCACAAGCAGCTTCTACAACAAGAAGAGAGATTTGATCAAGCAACTCCTAGAGGTCCATTTGAAGGCTACAGAATGGATACGTGAAAATCCGAGGTTGGCAGCTGAAATTGGAGCTAAGTACACAGGCATGAGTGTTGACGATGTGATGGAAGCGATGAACCATATCAAATTCGTTGTGCACCCGAACGTTGATGAAATGGTAGTTTATGTCGAGCAGCTTAAAAGGCTTGGCTACATAGAGGGAGAAGCATCAGAGATTTTGAATAGTCTCTTAGATTTATCAGTTCTGGAGGAGGTTGAAAGTGAATCGTGAGTTAATTTACCGTCTGCTACCCTTAATATTACTGGTTGTCTGGCATGTTGCGGCCGAGGTAATATCGTCACCCTATATTCCAAGCCCCGTAAGTGTGGCCTTGTCCCTGGTGAGGCTAACACTTGTAGGGGATCCCAACGGGTATAGCCTTCTACTTCACATGGCGGCAAGCTCCTATCGTGTCCTGCTTGGACTAGCGGCTGCGATAACTTCAGGGGTTATACTGGGGATAGCAATGGGTCTAAATAAGACTGCTATGCTGGTATTGTCGCCGATTATCGAGGCTCTAAGGCCTGTACCCCCGATAGCTTGGATCCCAATTGTTATATTCGCCTTCGGAAGCGGGCTTAAATCGCATGTAATCATGGTTTGGATTGCATCCTTCTTCCCTATTCTAACGTCGTGCGTTGACGGGGTTAAAGGTATAGACCACGCTTACTACGACACCGCGAAACTCCTAAATCTTAAAGGTTTAAGACTTGTGAGGCTCGTAGTTCTACCTGGAGCTCTCCCTTCAATACTTACAGGGCTTAAGGTTTCTGTTGGTGTAGGCTGGATGGTTATTATAGCGTCAGAGATGGTTGGAGTCAGGAAGCCCCTGGGTTTAGGGTTCCTGGCCTTGTACATGAAGGATCTAGGCCTAATGCCTGAACTCCTAGCTACAGTCGCGGCCATAGGCCTGTCGGCAAAGCTCATGAGCTTTGCCGTTCGACTTGTTGAGAAGAGGATTCTTGCATGGCGTAGAGCTCCCTCCTCCTAGCTTCAAGCAGGTTAGGAGTTAAACCCAGGTATTCAGCTGCTGTTATCAGCTTTACACCTAACGCGGAAGCCTTAGACGATAGAGGTCTCATATACTCCGCATAGTTTAGATCCCTCACAAGATGGTGGTCAATTAGCAGCGTTTCCGTGTTTCTAAGTATGATTTCTGCCCTTTGGAGGCTATGTTCGAACTGTTCAACGCTCATAATCTCTGGGATAAGCCATGTTGAAAAACCGTCCAGGATTACTATGTCAGGCCTGCGGCTGGCTATCCAGACAGCTGGAGCGTCGATCATAGGCCCCTGAACATCGCTTGTGTGGATTACGGATTCGCCTCCACATCTTATATGGGTCATAACTACATATCCGAGCCTACTTTCTAGGCTGCCATGTGGGAAGGGAGGGCTGAACTCTATAATGGTGTCTCCAAACCTGTATGTCTTTCCATCTGCGATAGAGATCTGCCTGGGAATCCTGTTTATCGTTGAGAGGAAGGATGCCGCTCTCATAGCCTGGCTTTTGTTTATCCTATTGTACGGGCTCTTAATGATTAAATGCTTACCTCTGAACTGTTCTGGGAATTTCGTGCTGAAATGGTCGTAGTGGTAGTGTGATATGATCACTATGTCTGCGATCTTGCTATATTCTAAGATCTTATCCCAGAAGTCTTGCAGGGCTTGATGTTCAACTGGGTGCGGCGGGAGGCCGTACCTGCGTTTCCCGAGGTCAGCGCTCGGGTCTATTATTATCTTGACATCAGATGTCTCGATAAAGGTGCACATGCTTCTGACTCCGAGACTGTCGAAGCAGACTGGTTTAACCTCCAAGCCTATATTTTCGTCTCCAAGGGAAAAATAATAAGGTTGATGTGAATAGTTGTAGGTGTGGTTTTCAGAGCCTACGACATCAGGGGTATATATAGCAGGGATATAGATGAAAGCTTCGCTGAGAAGCTTGGCTTAGCCTTTGGAAAATACATCGGTGGAAGCGTGGTAGTCGGCTGGGATGGGAGGAAGAGCAGCGAGCCCCTGTCCAAGGCGCTGGTGGACGGGCTTACAATGGCTGGGTGCACGGTCCATATAATGGGTTTGACACCTACACCCTCTGTTTACTATGGTATTAGGAAGATCGGTGCCGATGGGGGAGTAATTGTAACGGCTAGCCATAATCCTCCAGAATGGAATGGTTTTAAGCTTTGTGGGAGAGATGCAAGGGTCGTATGTATGGGTAGGGGGCTTGAAAAGGTTAGAGAACTGTTTTACTCAAGCATCAAACCTGAAGGCGGAGGTAAGGTTTCAGACGCTGCATGGCTTAAAGACGACTATGTCAACTATCTGAGGAGCCTGTTTCCATCCAAAATGAAATCAAGGTTTGTTGTGGATGTTGGATGCGGGGTTGCAAGCACCATTGCCAGTGGGCTCTTTGGAGGCTTCGACGCTAGGCTGATAAATGACAGGGTTGATCCTGAGTTTAGGTGTAGAAGCCCGGAGCCCTCCCCCGAGGAGCTGTCCGATCTTAAGGCGGAGATCTTAAGCAGTAATGCGGATTTTGGAGTAGCATATGACGGTGATGCTGATAGGTCTGTCTTCGTCGATGACAGGGGGGAGGGTGTCAGCGGGGATGTCGTACTCTGCATATATGCAGGGGACATGCTAAGATCAAACCCAGGTGGTATAGTTGTTTATGAGGTTAGTTGTAGCATGGTTGTCCCTAGGATCGTAAAAAGTATGGGGGGAACCCCGTTGGAGTCTAGGGTCGGCCATGCCTACATAATGGACCTTATGATTGAAAAAAAGGCATTGCTTGGGGGAGAGATAAGCAGCCACTTTTATTTCGGCGATGTTGGACTTTTTAGTGATGCGTTCTACGCAACTCTTAAAATGGCATGGATAGTGTCGAGGAGGGGGAGGCTTTCATCTCTTGTTGACTCGGTTCCGAGTTACTACTCTATACCTGCAATTTCGATACCAGTTGATGATAGGCTAAAGTTCAAGGTTATTGATTACACGTCAGAGATTCTCGATGAGATGGGAATAGAACTTAACAGAATAGACGGTGTTAAGGCGGTCTTCGACGAGGGTTGGCTTCTAGTCAGAGCATCAAATACTAAGCCTGAGGTTAAAGTGCGGGCTGAAGCCACAACACGGGCAGGCCTTAAAAGGATGATAACTCTAATAAGGGGAATCTTAAAGGACGCAATGGAGAGGGCTTCAGATGAGCGTTCTAAGAGTTGAAGAGGTTTATAAAAGTTTTCCTCTCCCGGATGGCAGGCTATTGAAGGTCTTGGATGGTGTGTCCTTCGATGTTGAGAAAGATTCGTTGACATGCATTGTTGGACCTAACGGCTGCGGCAAGACTACTCTTCTCAGGATAATTTCAGGTCTTATGAAGCCCGACAGGGGAACAATAAAGGTTGGGGGTGGGAAAGTATTTATGATATTTCAGGAAGGAAGCTTGTTTCCCTGGCTTACATTGTACGAGAATATCAGGATTGTGTCTTCTAGCAGGGACGAAGCACTAAGCCTTCTTAGAGAGTACGGCCTCCTGAAATACTCAGATTTATATCCTTCAAGGCTATCTGGAGGTATGAAGCAGATTGCGGAGCTGGTGAGAGCCATCGCTTTAAAGCCTGGGATTTTACTTATGGATGAGCCCTTTGCGTCCCTTGATGCACAGAATAGGATTTTGATGCAAGAAAAGATGCTTGAAATCCTGTCAAAGACGAACTTAACAGTTCTCTTCGTCACGCACAACGTTGAGGAAGCAGTCTTCCTAGCCGACAGGATAGTTGTCCTTTCAAGCAAGCCCTCCAAGGTTAAATTGGTTTTAGACATAGAATATGGGAAGCCTAGAGATAGGATGGATAGCAGATTTATGGATGTAAGAAGGAAGATTGAAAGTACCCTTAGGAGAAGCGGAGAATACGAGTGAAACAGTTTATTTAGTCTTAGGTTTCTGATATCCGATATAATGTGACTATTCAGTGGAGTTCGGGCAGATCACCACATGGAATGGTAGATTAGACCATTCCCAGGAATTTTTTGTTAATATTTTTAAGGCTCCCCGAGCTTTATGGTTTAGTAGCGGTGAATCTGAATGGTCAGAGTAAAGAACCCTGAGGAAATTAGGAAGTTTGTAATGGAAACGAAGCCTGAGCAAAGGCGGATCTTCAGTATTGTAGCTCATATAGATCATGGGAAAACAACAGCCACCGACTACCTACTGCGTAGAGCAGGTCTTATGAGCGAAGAGGCTGCTGGTCAGCTCCTCCTCACCGACTAACCACCTTGGAGGTGGGTCGAATGATGAGGAGGAGCAGGAGCGTGGAATAACTATATTTACAAGTGTAGTTCTACTGACCTTTGACTATGGCGGCAAGACGTACCTACTACAGCTCAACGATACACCGGGGCATATCAGCTTCACTGGGGAGGTAAGCCGGGCTCTAAGAGGAAGTGACGGCGTAATAATTCTGGTTGACGCCCTGGAGGGGGTAATGACACAGACCGAGACGAACATTAGACTAGCGGTGGGAGAGGAAGCTTGTAAGCCGGTGCTCTTCATAAATAAGGTTGACAGGCTGATAAAGGAGCTCAAACTCTCACCAAAAGAGGTTAATGAGAGGCTTACAGCGATAGCGCTCGAGGTTAACAGGCTTATAAGGGAGGTTGCTCCATTCAAGGACTGGAAGGTTAGCTTCGATGACGGAACAATAGCTATCGGTAGTGCCAAGCATGGTTGGGGTTTCACAAAAGACATCCTGGTTAGGAAGAAGGTAAGTCCTAACGTAGTATTTGAGAAGTATAGCCAGGGGGACGAGGCATGGCTGAGGAAGAACTTGCCATTGGACGAGGCGCTTCTGGAAATGGTTATCAGACACCTACCTGACCCTGCAACAGCCCAGAAATATAAGATTTCAAGAATATGGGAGGGTGATGTTGAAAGCGAAGTGGGAAAGGCGCTACTTTCTATGGATCCGAACGGTCCGCTTCTCGGCATGATAACAAAGATATTCATACACCCTAAGTCTAAGAGGCCAATCCTCATCGGTAGGGTATTCTCCGGAACATTAGAGGCTGGAAGAAACGTCTGGCTTGCATGGGCGAAGAGGCCAGGACGTGTTCAGAGGCTTGGAGTAATGGAGATCACTGATATACTGGACGTTCCAAAGATTCCAGCCGGCAACCTTTTCGCAATATACGGCTTCGTCTGCCCAGCCGGGGAGACAATAATGGAAGAGGGGGCGAACCTACCACCGTTTAAAGAGATCAAGTATGTGGCGGAGCCTGTTGTCAGCATCGCAATACAGCCTGAAAACCCGCAGTACATAGATAAGCTTGAGAAGGCTGTAAGACTCTGGACCGCTGCTGACCCGACGGCAAGCTTTAGGATAGATAAGGAGTCTGGGGAGTACATACTTTCCGGAATAGACCCGTTACAGCTTGAAATTCTGTACAAGAGGATAAATGAGATGGTGAAGATTAAGGTTTCAGAGCCGATAATAGTGTATAGGGAGGTACCGACGAGGAGAGGGATCGAAATACACACTAAATCTAACAACGGCCACAACAGGGTTAAACTTTACATAGAGCCTCTAGAACCGGAGGTCATAGAGCTTATTAGAACTGGAAAGATATCCCAAGACCAGGACTCTAGAGAAAGAGCCAAGATAATCCATGACGTGGCAGGATGGGAGACCAGGTTTGCCAGGAACATATGGCAGATACATGGCACCAATATCCTTATAGATGACACTAAGGGAGCCCAAAGGCTTGATAGAATCAAAACATACCTACAGACCATATTTATCGACTACTGCAATGGAGCAACCCTGGCCAGGGAGCCACTAATGAACGCGAAGGTCGTACTAACAGATGCAACGGTTCACGTTGATCCAGCACACACGGGCTACACCGAGATACTGAGCATGATGATTTCAGCACTTCACATATCGTTCCTAACCTCAGAACCTAAGCTTTACGAGCCGATTCTTAGAATAGACATTAGAACACCTGAGGGAACGGAGGGAACCGTAGCTGGCATACTGAACAGGAGAAGAGGCCTTATACGGAACATGATGAGGGAGGCAGGAGTTGTGAAGATACAGGGTGAAATCCCAGCAGCTGAAACGAAAGGTCTTGCAGACGAGCTTAGAAGCGCAACACAGGGTAAGGCTTTCTGGGGATATGAACCGGCAGGCTTTAAGCCTCTACCTGAGAAGATGCAACTTGAGAAAATCATGGAGATAAGGAAGAGGAAGGGACTGCCGGAGGCAATACCGACACCGAAAGACTTCGAGAGGAACATATATCCATCTGGAAGATGGACTGGGAAGGTGTAAATATGCCATACTGCTACTACTGTGGAAGAGAAACTGGAGAGGAGTTCTATAGCTGCCCTTCCTGTAATGCAACCTACTGTGCAAGGTGCGGGGAGGGACCGCTAAACTACAGGTGTATCCGATGTGGGGATCTACTATCCCTCACAATATTCCATGTTGAAAAACCGTACATCGTGGAAAGAAGGCCGGTACCCCACTATCCCGGCAGAGCTTACACGCCAGCCAGGGGTATATTTAGGTTTTCAAAGACTGAGGTAGTTCAGATTATTATAGCACTAGCAGCATTGACCTTTGCTTTTAGTTACAGGCCGTGGAGGCCCTTATCACTAAGAGTTGTTAAGATAATCTTCCCGGGACTCCTAACAGGGTTCTTATTCCATGAGTTAGGCCATAAATTTATGGCGCAGAAGTTCGGGTACTGGGCGGAATTTAGAATGTCTCCTATAGGCATCCTATTCACGATCTTCTCGGCACTTGTAGGGTTTATAGTCTTCGCAGCTCCAGGCGCAGTTGTCATATTCGCCGGCAGCCCAACGCCTGACGACAAAAGGAAATACGGGCTTATATCAGCTGCTGGACCTACGGTAAATCTCATCATGTTTCTGCTCTTCTCTGTTGTAAAGATGTATTCATGGGTTGGAAGCTCGCTCTATCTCATAGGCAAGTATGGTGCTTTGATAAATGCTTCGCTTGGCTTATTTAACCTGCTTCCATTCTGGGTTTTAGACGGGGCTAAAGTTGTAAGGTGGAGCTGGAAGGTTTGGCTACTAATGTTTCTAATAGGCGTGCTAGAAGTGTATTACGTCTATAGCTAGTAGACAATTACTTTTTCAATTCCCTCTATAGCTGAGACCCTGTCCATTATATAGCCGGGAATCCTTCCATCCGTTATTATAGTAAGCTTAGGGTTAGAGATTAGCTGTGGGTCATCTGCTATTACCTGCCTAATGCTCACCCCATAGCCTGCTAGGAGTTCCGTTATCTTTGAAACTATTCCCGGCTTACTGGGATCCTTAACATATATTTCTATGCAGCTGTATCCTAGGTGTATCGCTATATCTTTCATCAGGGGGCCTGCAGGCTTTATCCTGGTAAAGATGTCACTCAGCAGCTCGTCGGACATAATAGTGTCAACCGTAGCTTTCACTGTTCTCCTGTCAACCCCTAGTGCCTTTGCTATCTTAGAATGTGGTATTTCAAACTTTCCACAGTATATTTTGCCGTCTCCGCCTATCCTTAGCCCGTTCTCAATTATAGCTTTAGCTACTTTGAGCCTAGCCTGCTGGCCCTCAAACTTACTTTTAAGTTTCTCAGCTAGCATCAATGTATAAAGATGTACGTTAATGTTATAAAATATTACGTAGATGCGGTAGGCAATGCCCCCTAACCAGAAAGGCCGACTGAAGCTATTGGACATTAAAAGGCTAATTCCCCATGAGGATGTAAGTGAAAAAAGGCTGAAGAATCTCAAAGAAATACTAATAGACGACGGAGTCTTAAAGAGGCCGGTCATAGTGGACGATACAAGCTTAGTGATACTGGATGGACACCATAGATGCCAAGCACTATTAGATCTAGGATACAGGTACATCCCCATACTTCTAGTTAGGTATTACAGTAGCATGATCAACATTTACAGGTGGAGAAGGAACATTGAAGTAAGTAAAGAGTCTGTCATAGAGAGGGGGCAAAATGGAAACCTGTACCCTAATAGAACTTCGAGGCACATTCTTCTATTTAGAATCCCATATGTCAACGTTAGGCTCGAATCCCTGAAATAAAACCTATTGTGAGGTGGCTCTATGGTTGAAAAGATAAGAATACTGCTTGGGGAGGACGATCTCCCATCAAAATGGTATAATCTTGTTTCAGATCTCGGCGAAAAACTGCCACCAATGTTGAATCCAGCCAGTAATGAACCCATAGGTGTAAAGGAGCTTTCAACACTCTTCCCCGAAGAATGCGCAAGACAGGAGTTTGAGACAGAGGCATACATAGATATTCCGGAAGAGGTTAGAAGCCACTACCTAAGGTTCGGGAGGCCAACCCCCCTATACAGGGCCAGAAGGCTCGAGGAGAAGCTTAAAACACCCGCTAGAATATATCTTAAAAGGGAGGATTTATCCCCCACGGGAAGCCACAAGGTTAACACGGCTATAGCGCAGGCCTACTACGCCTCTAAAGAGGGAACAAGCATACTAACAACTGAGACCGGTGCTGGACAGTGGGGTTCAGCACTGTCCCTTGCGTGCAGTATGACAGGTATAAGATGTATGGTGTACATGGTTAGGGTTTCGTACATGCAGAAACCTTACAGGAAGTATGTTATGATGCTTTACGGGGCTAAGGTTGTACCCTCACCCAGCAGTGAGACCAAGGTCGGCAGGAAATTCCTTAAGGAAAACCCTGATCACCCGGGTTCCCTTGGAATAGCCATAAGCGAAGCAATAGAGACCGCTGTTACGAGGGATGACGCCAAGTACTCCCTTGGAAGCGTCTTGAACTTTGTACTACTCCACCAAACCATAATAGGTCTTGAAGCACTGGCACAATTCGAGAAGGCAGATGTTAAGCCTGACATCATGATAGGATGCGTAGGCGGCGGTAGCAACTTTGCCGGGTTTACATTCCCAGCAATAGGTAAGATGTTAAGGGGAAAGCTGGACGGAGTGAGGTTCATAGCTGTTGAACCGGAAGCATGCCCATCCATGACCAGGGGCGAGTACAGGTATGACTTTGGGGACACAGCTGAGACCACCCCACTTCTAAAAATGTTTACATTAGGCCACAACTTTGTACCACCTCCAATACACGCTGGAGGACTAAGATACCATGGTGCTGCACCCCTAGTCTCTCTTCTGAAGAGAAGCGGGATCGTAAAGTCTATTACTTACAGGCAGGAAGACATATTCAATGCTGGAAGGGTTCTTGCGGAGACTGAGGGGTTAATACCCGCACCGGAGACCTGCCACGCCTTGGCGGCGGCTATAGACTACGCCCTTAAATGTAAGGAGAAGGATGAAAGCTTAAACATTGTTTTAAACTATTCAGGCCATGGCCTTCTAGATCTTCACGGCTACAGCGAGATACTAAAGCTTAGTTAACCTTAAAAAGAGTTCAGAAGTTAAAAAGCATGTGAATAGAGAGCTTAGGCTTACACTAGGTTTCTTAGCCTTTATATGCGCGGTTATAGTTTACCTAATGTTTGAGAAGTATAGGAACTTTATCCTGCCCCCTGTAGGTCTCTTGCTGTTCGTAATCTCGGTGTATCTTATTCTCCCCGAGGTACCATGGCTTGAAAGATTTAAGATACCAAGCATCTATCTTGCTATAGCTATATTCGGCTTTTGGATGTTCCTACTGACAAATTATGACAGTTACATTTTAAACTCGAAATTTGCAGATGGGATGACAAGACTAACAATTTTTCTGTCGAACAAGGCGTTAAATATGATAGGTATAGACTCTCGCGTGGGGAACTACAGCATTATGTTCAGCAGCCCCCCTTCAGAGATACCTGCCATTTACATTGATGCACGATGCTCGGGGGTCCATTCTTTCCTGATATTTGTCGGTACATTCCTTTTTATGATGGTAGATCTCGGCAGAAATGTGAATAAGATGAGAGCAGCAGTTTCCCTGACATTAGGCGTTGGTGGGGCCTATGCTGGTAACATTCTAAGAGTTGTGATACTATCTCTGATAGGATACCATTACGGTTATGGGTTGCTTATGGAAGTCCATAAATATCTTGGGTTTGCCATCTTCCTAGCGTTTCTATCTGTATTCTGGTATTTTGCAGCCTCATATATAGCTGGTGGTAAGACTGGCAAGGATAGCAACGCTTAGGATAGACGTTGACACTTGGATAGGACTATCAAGGGGTGTTCCCAAGGTCCTTAGGCTCTTAAGAGAACTCGGCATACACGCAACATTCTTTATAACGATGGGGCCTGATAGCACCTTCATGAATATTTTTAGACGTGGAAGCGTGGGTTACGGTTTAAAAATAAACCCTTTCAGGAAGTACGGTGTAAACATATTTGCAGGCCTCATTTGGAAACCGATGGTTGGACTAGGCAACGAAAGGGTATTAAGTCTTATAGTCAAAGAGGGACATGAAATAGGATGCCACGGCTACAATCACCTACTCTGGGCTTCTAAGTATGAGAAGCTGAAAGCTACAGATCTACTTAAAGATTTAAAGCTGGCTTTAGACCTCATGGAGGATAGAACAGGTTTGAGGCCGCTTGGATTTGCCCCTCCAGCCTTCAAGTTTGACGCAAAGGCTGCATGGACCGTGAAAAGGCTCGGTTTTCTCTATATTAGTAGCTCTCGAAGGGGGAGCCCAAGAGTTACCGGAGGTATTATTCAGATTCCTGTTAATACACTATCAATAGAAGAATTGGAAGTAGCAGGGTACAACAAAGATGCTATTCTCCATTACTACAGCGTGATTGAAGGTGAATATATTGGAATCTACGTACATGCATGTTATGAAGGTAGAGTCAAGGTTAACTTGTTGGAAAAAGTTATAAAATTACTAACAGGTAGAGGCTTCAAATTTAAGATGATGCGTGAGATAGCATATTCGCTGGCTGATAGGCTTGAAGATACTTCAAATATACGATCTGGGTCCTACTGACGATGGAATTCCTACCGGGGGCTTAGAGGCGCACATACTTAACATTTCGAAGGGTTTAGTAAACCTTGGATGCCAAGTAACATGGCTTACAGGAGCAGTACCCGGCTGCAAAGAACGAGTGATGGTCGAAGGGGTTGAGATAGTTAGAATAGATATTGCGGGGTTAACGTCGGCTTTCTGGGATAGACATAACCTGAAGTTTGGTAGACAGCTATTTTTCCTGCTCTCAGGGATAATTAAAGCCCCACTATTAGGTCTCGAATTCGACGTGGTGCACGGGCATGTTTACAGCTCTGGGCTCCTAGCCCTATATCTCTCGAAAATATTCGGGAAACCCTGTGTCAACACGATCCATGGCACCTACTATCACGTATGGGAGCGTATAGCAGGGAGGTTTAAAGGTAAGCTTTTCAGACTCGGGGAGAGAATAATAGTCCCCTTCCTTGCAAGGCTTTCAGATGTTCAGGTTCATGCCGAAAGCATGTTCCCAAAATTAATAAGGTCATGGGGGGTTAGCGAAGAAAAGCTGAAGATTATACTCAACGCAGTGGACACCAACAGGTTTAGGCCATGTAAAAAACCTGATACGAAGGGTCGGTTTATAGTGGTCACCGCAAGGAGGCTTGTTAAGAAGAATGGAGTAGATCTTTTGCTACAAGCCATGCCTAAGGTTATTAAGGAGATAGATGCTGAACTGCTAGTTGTAGGAGACGGTCCTGAAAAGTTAAGACTGGAGAGTCTTGCGTATAGGCTTGGGATTTCTGAGCATGTAAAGTTTGTCGGATGGGTACCCAATAGTATGATTCCGTATTATCTGGCATTAGCGGATGTGGTGGTTATCCCAAGCATAGCTGAAGCATCTTCCATAAGCATGCTTGAAGCTATGGCTATGGGTAAACCGCTGGTTGCAAGCAATTTACCTGGAATAACAGATGTTGCAGAAGACGGCTATGATGCCATACTGGTTCCACCTTTTAATCCCGGCAAAATAGCAGATGCAATATTGGAAATAGCAAGAAATAAAGATCTAGCTTTAAAAATGGGAAGAAACGCTAGGAAAACAGCTAAAAAGTACTGCCTTGAAAGAATCGTCAAGAAGTACTATACGCTCTACAAAAGTCTCCTAAAAGATAGGTATAGAATCCTGTAGATGTATTCAAGGATTTATGAAATGTTTATAGAGTAGGAAAGCTGTTAGATAATCATGACAAAGAAAAAGAAGGGTAAGAGCAATACACGTCGAAAAAAAGTTGAGAAAAAGCCTAAAGGCATAAGCCTTGCGGAGAAAGCTATAATAATAGCACTTATAGCGGTAGTTCTGATCGGAGCATCTTATATTGCCCTAAATATGCTTGGCCCTCCATCCGGCGAGGAACAAACTCTCCCCCAGACACCCACAGAGACACCCTACGTTGAGGAAACGCCTGAATCTACGCCCCCTAGCACAAGTGAGAGTATAGTCTTGAAAGACATGGGTGAGGCACCTGAGTTTACGCTAAAAAGTATAAATGGTGAGACGGTAAGGCTAGACGATTTCCATGGAAAGGTGGTTCTCCTAGACTTCTGGGCTATATGGTGCAATCCCTGCAGAAGGTCGATACCTGAGCTGAAACGTTTAAGAAAATCTTTCCCTGAGGATGCTTTTACAATCGTTTCAATTAACATTGGGGAAGAAGCTGAAAAGGTGAAGGGTTTTGCTTTATCAGAAGGTATGGAGTGGATAGTGCTATTGGATGAAAGGGGTTTGGTAGCGAATAAGTATGGAGTAAAGATGATACCAACATTCATACTACTCGACAAAAATGGAAGAATAAGGTTAAGAGTTACAGGGCTTACCCCAAGCTTCTACGAAACATTAAGCGATGCGATCCAGCAGCTCCTTCAGGAGCCCTAACTTTAAAATTTAATATTTAGGTATGATTACAAACAGGTGTAGTGCTTGGTGAATAGTTTAGCCAGGGTTTTATCGTTACTCTTGATTCTACTACTCCTCTTACCCTTATCAATAGCAACTAGTAGTTCATGGGTTCTTATAGGTGTCGACGGCAAAGACTTGTCAGAGGACAGCTTCCTTGATCTCAGAAGGGTTTACACTAAAATAGAAAACGGACTCCATTTAAAATTAGAGTTCTGGAATGACATCCCAAAAAATGGAACCGTAATAGCTGAGATTCTGCTTGACAGCGACATGAACCCGTATACGGGAGCTGAACATGGTTCCGGGTTTGGAATAGACTACTCTCTTACACTTGAGGTATCAGAGAACACAAGCAATCTGAGGGTGGTGCCTTGGAATGACACTCTTAAATACTGGGATGCAGCTAGAATTAGAGACGTAAAGGTTGAAACCGTTATTTCCGGAAGCACTGTTGCTTTCGCTTTACCAAGGGACGTCTACAATGTAAGTAGCCGTGCGGTTATGATACTTAAAACGTTAAACTCTTTTTTAGAAGGTGTTAACAACCCTATAATATACAACTATACTGGTATGGGCGACATAACTGTCGATGGTTCGCCTGACGACTGGGTGGAGCCTCCCCTGATAAGTTTACAGGAGAACGGTAGCGTTGAATGTTTAGACTGCCTTAAATCAATATACTTCTCGGATGACGGGCATTTCCTATATGTAAGGGTTGACACATCTCGTAAGCCCTTAAATCGTACCTTAGATGGAACATTATTTAGGAGATTCCAGTTCTACGTTGACAAGGACTTGAATAAGAGTACTGGAGAGCCTACAAACGGTTACGACTACTATGTCATTCTAAGCTTTGCTGCCAACAAAACTGGAAAGTCATGCTTAACTGCTGTCCTCAGGTGGGATAGATATGCTGGCTGGCACTATCACTATTCAAGCCAACATCTGATTAGCTACAACGAGGTTATGGAGGCCGGCATCGGCTTTGGGATTTTGGAAGCCGAGCCTGGCGGACAACAAGGTATATACCTGGTTGGGCTTGTGACGATGCTACATGACTATTTTAAGGGTGGAAAGCCGATCGTCATCCCCAGGGCTATACCTCCACTAAGTACCTTCAGCCTCGAAGCAAAATCTGATATTGACTACGAGTTATGCTCTAACTATTCCGACATGTTTAAACAGTTCTCGAGGGGAAACGTTGAAAAGCCGGCCATAAAGCTGGGAGGTCCTTTGATATATCCTGATGAATGGTCTGGCCACGACGCTAACTTCACAGTTGAAAACGGCGTGTATGTCGGGGTAACATATTTCGGTGATGTGTTAAGGTCGGAGTTTGGGGTTTTAGACTACTGCGTAATATCTGTTGTTGAATGCGGGGAGCATGCTAAAATTCTAGTTGGTGGAGTAACGAGGTACGGCACCTTAGCTGGCCTAGTCTGGCTGATAAATAATATTGATATCGTCATGTGTATGGACTACATGGTTGAATGGCGTGACATTAATGGAGATGGGATGGTAACGATCGACGAAGTAAACCTCATATGGTATAATGGTTGACAAAATAGCTCCAAAAAAGCCTATTAAAATTTAAATAACAGATGGAAACTGTAAGAGTAAGCATGAGAGTAAACATTTGGAACCGTGTATTCATAGGCTTTATGGTAGGCTTAGAGGAGATGCTTGGTAGAGCTGCACAGGCTACCGCTAATATTATAGGAGAATACGTAGGAAAAGAGCTTCTCAGGTACGCGGAAGAAGAAGGCAGGGAGATAAAAAACCTAGGTGATCTACGGAACCTACTGGTAGACCTTGGACTCACCTCCGAAATAACATTTCAGGATTCAGATGAAGGTAACATCAAGGCAACAATCAAGGACTGCGGAATATGCCCTAAGAGGGTTGGCGGATACGAGTTTGAAGGAACAGCGTGTCCATGGCCCGGGATTCTTAGATTTATGCTTGAAAAGTTTAAAGAATGTAAGTATAGGGTTGACGTAAAGGTCGAGCCTGGGGAGACGTGTATATTAACTTTCAGGCCGAAGCTCTCCTAGGCTCTTTAGCTGTTTCGCCATTAATGCAGCCTGCCTTACTGTGGCATACAGATATTCCTTTTGCCCACTTTTTAACGCTTCAAATATTTCGTCTACGCTAAGTTTAATATCATATTTCACCCGGGCGGCGCTTACGGCCATCTCAAGTAGCATTTTTACCCTATTTTCTCCTCCCAAGACATTACTTAGAGCTTCATAAAAACTTTTGGGTTTTTCGAATAGAATCTCGCATGGTTCCCCGTTAAGTTTATCCTTTAGTAAATGGCATAGTACTTCTGGAAAGCTTGGACCTAAAGGTTCGAGAATGCTAAGAACGAACTCCTTTACATCCTCGGATTCACTCATATATTAACACCTCTTTGTCGGTGATGCTCATCTTCCTTATACGATAGCTATGATCAGAACCCCTACTTTTCACAACCTCTATAGTTCTAACAAGTGAATTGTCGAATCTGGTTAGCGACAGCTTTATTACATTATCAACCATATAGTAACAATCTTCAGCTTTAGATGATGTCAGGATCATAGTTATACCTTTACTCTTTGTAAAGGCTGAAATTGATGAGATGAGCTGAGACGCACCTTTGGGACCGTACTGGATCCTGAGCATCTCAATCCCGTCCATAACCACTCTTTTAACATCAAACTTTAGAATAGACCTGATAACCATGTCGTAAAAGCCGCCCTTTGTATATTTTAAGTAGGATGGAGAGATTATGTGGGCAAGGTTCTTATCAACCTTATCTATCTTAGTAAGCCTATCTACAACCTGCTGGTTGGGTTCATTTAATGAAATGTACAGTATGGGCTCACCTCCCTTAAGCCCTTCTAACGCGAACCTTAAGGCTATTGTTGTCTTCCCGGAGCCGCTAATCCCATCAAGAATCGTCACTGAACCTTTAAGCAACCCACCCCCGAGCATCGAGTCTAATTCAGCTATCCCAGTTGAGATCCTCCCGGGGCCAATCTTCCCACCTGCTTCGGGTCCTGCTGGTATAAATAGGCTTATGCCCCCTCTCCCGATAGTAAATTCATATATGACTCTTTTGAGGGGAGCACCTCTCAGCTTGACTATCTCTATTTTTCTCTCTGGAACTCCTGTTGGGCCATAGTTCATGTAAAGCTTTATTAGCCCGTCTACAACGAACTCCTCAACACCGTAGCCAACTACGTCAACCCCGACAGGTAAATCGGCTATTAGGATTGCGGTAACGCCTCTAACTTTGCAAAGCCTCATCAGAGTGTTATGTAACAGCGCTCTTAATTCTGTTGACATTAGACCTCCAACGAGAGCTGTGATAGAGTCTATAACAAGTCTCCTAGCATTAATCCTCGATACCTCTGATGTAAGTTGTTTCATCAGCACTGTGATAGCTTGCTTGTCAACAGCTGTGTACGCTTCTATGAAGCTGAAGCTATCCCTGTCTAAGGCTTCGAAGTCTAGATCCAAAAGTTTCATATTCCTTATGAAATCTGCCAAGGGTTCTGAGAAGCTGAGCATTACTCCAGGCTCACCGTATTTCTTGATTCCTTCGTAGAGGAATTTGGCGGCAAGTGTAGTCTTGCCTGCACCGGGATTCCCAGCGAGAAGCACTAATGCACCTCTTGGAAAACCTCCCCCTATTGCCATGTCTAAATCTTCAATGCCAGTCGGGCATTTATCTATGAGCATTTCAAATTTAAGCAGGTAAACTAACCTTTAAAGATTCGCAGACAGAACTACTTTAATAGTCTCTATAGGTAGTAGTATATGGAATGTTGTGGAGGATTTTAAGGACAGACGCGATAGGAATATTTGAAAATTATGAGATACTGAAATGCATACCCAGATATGTTAGTATTGTGAAAGGGAAGGAGGAGGCCTATCATTTAAAGGCAAAAAAGGTCAAGGTGGAAATTCCCCTTTCTTCACCGCTTGATAAATTGTGGAAAGAGCATGATAGGCTGCTAAGCGTTTTAAAGAGGGGAGCGGATGAAGATGAGCTGGCAAGTCCTAACCTCTTGGATTTAAAGGCTGAGATAGCTATGAGGCTTCTTGAAAGCTGCATATTTTGTGAAAGAAGATGCAAGGTTAACAGGGTTAAAGGTGAGAAGGGATTCTGTAGGCTGGATAGTAGAGCAAGAGTGGCCTCTTACTTCTCACATATAGGTGAGGAGCCACCTCTGATCCCCTCTGGGACGATATTCTTCTCATCTTGTAATTTTAGGTGTGTTTACTGTCAGAATTGGGATATATCCACGAATCCTGAAAGCGGGTACCCTGTGGATGAGGTAAGACTTGCTAGAATAATGGACAAACTCGTGGCTAACGGGTGTATAAACATAAATCTTGTAGGTGGAGACCCAACTCCTAATCTTCATGTTATATTGAAGGCTTTGAGACATTTTGAGAAAAACGTTCCTATAATCTGGAACTCAAACCTCTATAATTCTGTTGAAAGTATGAAGCTTCTGGACGGGGTTATAGACCTTTGGCTTCCAGATTTCAAGTATTGGAATGACAAGTGCGCTGAAAGTTTGTCATCGGTTCCTAACTATAGGGAGATCGCCACAAGAAACCATTTGATAGCTTATAGAAGCGGCGAGGTGTTAATTAGGCATCTTGTCATCCCGGGACACATAGAATGTTGCACAAAGCCTATTTTAAAATGGATTGCCGAAAACATGCCTAAAGCCCTCGTAAACATAATGGGCCAGTATAGGCCTGAGCATCAGGCCTACAAAATAGATCAGATAAATAGGAGGCCAACCCATACAGAGATGAGGCAGGCGTATACGCTTGCAGACAGGCTTGGGCTAAACTATAAGTCAGTATCATAAGGCTCTAGCCGTATCAGAGTTGGGGGAGCTATCACTCTTGGGTAACTGTGTTGAATAGTTTTGTTGCTGTCGGCATTACCTTGATTACTGGTCTCCTTATAGTTTTAAAGAAACAGGGGGGATAATACTGGTCAAGTCTCAATGTAAAAATGCTATGGTGAGACTACTTGGCTGAGCATTATGTTGAAAAGAGCCCCGCTGACTTCTTCTATGAGAATAGGGCCATAGCCGGCTTCGATAACCCCGTTAGGGCTGCCTACTCCGCTATTCGTGAGCTTGTCGAGAACGCATTAGACGCATGCGAAGAGAACGGTATCCTACCGGACATCGAGGTCACAGTTGAGAGAGGAGAGTCCGGTGGGGAGTGGATTATTAAAGTTAAAGATAACGGTTCCGGGATTCCTGCGGAGGTTATACCCGAATGTTTTGGGAAAGTCCTCTTCTCCTCCAAGTATGGAAATGTTCAAAGAAGGGGAAGATTCGGCATGGGAGGTACAATGGCCGTCCTCTACGGACAGATAACCACAAACAAGCCGGTACATGTTAGAAGCAGCGTCGGTGACGGGTTTGAAGCAGAGATGGATATAAAGATAGATATCCAGAGAAACATGCCCATCGCCATTCCCCCACCTGAAAAGGCAATGAAAAAGTCAGACAAGCCGTGGCATGGGACAGAGGTTACATTGTACATCGAGGCAGAGTATCCGAAAGCAAGGCAGAAGGTTTACGAATACTTGAAGCATACGGCCGTGGTGGCTCCCTACATGAATCTAAGGTTTAAAGATCCATATCAGGAGCTTATATTCACTCGTAAAACGGAGAAGCTCCCAGCAAAGCCAAAAGAGGTTAGATATCATCCTGAGGGCGTCGACCTAGAGACTCTACGAAGAATGATTGCGAACAGCAAGGCGAGAACCATCACCGGATTCTTAACATCCAGCTTCCAGAGGCTTGGGCCTCAGACGGCTAAGAAAATAGTTGAGAAGGCAAGGCTTGAGAACAAGAATCCTCGACGCTTGTCAGACAAGGAACTCCTAAAACTCTATAAAGCCATGAAGAACACCAATTACCAGGCCCCAGATCCATCCTGCCTTTCACCACTGGGGGTAGAGCTGCTGAAGGCCGGTGTAATTAAGGAGTTTAACCCGGAGTTTGCCGAGGCAGTTCAGAGACCTCCCAGGGCGTATCAAGGGCACCCGTTTATAGTGGAGCTTGCAATAGCGTATGGAGGGGGCGTTCCAGCGACACCTGACTTCTTACTGTTCAGGTTTGCGAATAAGATCCCATTGCTCTACGACGAGTATAGCGACGTCTCCTCCAGAGTAATTAGACAGATAAACTGGTCTAGGTATGGAATTAAGCCAGACATGCCTATAGCCATCTTCGTCCACGTGGTTTCAACCAAGATACCATTCAAAACTCTGGGTAAGGAGTACATCGCCTATATTCCCGAGATAGCGAGGGAAATAGAGATAGGCCTTAGAGAACTAGCTAGGAAGCTCTCACTATATCTCTCAAAGAAGAAAGCTGCGATGCTTGCTGAGAGACGGGAAAAGACGCTCTTAAAGTATGCAAAGTGGAGTTCAGCCCTTATCTCAGAAGTGCTACTAGTAGAGGAAGAGGAGGTTTACAATTTGTATGTGAGACTTGTAAGATCTAAAACAGGAGGTGTCAAAATTGGAGGGGAAGATACTGATAGCTGAAAGAAAGAGCCGGGAAGCAGTGTTAAGAGAACTTACGAGGAAAGTATTCTCTAATACCCTGGAAAGCCTTAAAAGGCTTGAGGATCCTGTAATCCATATCCCTGTTAGGTCTCCGAAAACGGTTGAGTATGACCCTAAGAGGGACGTAGTACTGCTAAAGGAGAAGTATCTCAAGAGGAATTTCATGAACCTAGGAAATGTTAGGAGGTTCGTCCAGACACAGGCTGTCGCGGCGACAATAGTAGAGCTTCTTAAACTTGACAAGCACGCCCAGCTTAGAGACGTATTCTACAATAGGGCTTACCTATTTGAAACCCAGGCGGAGAGCGACAATATAATTGAGGATTTGGCGGCCGCGCTAGGTACGACAAGGGAAAGTCTTCACATAGTTGCAAGCTCGAAAGGTGTATGTATAGGGAAACTCAAAGTTAGAGATCATGGGGATGTTATAGACTGTTCGAAGCTTGGGACAAGCGGGCTCGCAATAAGCCCGTTCGTTGATGAGTATGAGTTTGTAGAATACGACGCGGACTTCATCCTTGTAATAGAAAAGGACGCAGCGTTCAGCAGGCTTGTTGAGGACAGATTCTGGGAGAAACATAGGTGCATCCTTGTAACAGGGAAGGGGCAAGCTGATATAGCTACAAGGAGATTTGTCAGGAGGCTAAACCATGAACTCGGCCTTCCAGTATATCTACTTGTGGATGCAGACAGCTATGGTTTTTACATCTACTCTGTTTATAGAAGAGGGTCTATTAGCTTCTCCTTTGAAAGCCTAAGCCTCGCAACCAGGGATGCAAAGCTGCTAGGCCTGCTTCCCAGCGATCTGGACAAGTACGGGGTTCCTAAATATGCAAGACTTAAAATGACAGAGCACGACATTAAATTCCTTCAGAAAATCAGGTCCTACCCATGGTTCCAGAAGGAGGCGTTCCAAAGGGAGTTTGATATTATGGAAAAGACAGGAGAGAAAGCTGAAATACAGGCCCTAGCAGCGAAGGGGCTTACATATCTCAGCGAGAAATACATCCCTGAAAAGCTTAAGAACGAAGACTGGATAGAATAAACCGTCAGATCTCCTTCGATATCTTCTTTAACGACTCACCAATATACTCAGCCTGCTCTTCAGAAACCATGGGGTGAACTGGAACCTCGAAATGGGTCTTACAGATCTCTTCGGTATTTTCAAGCCTCACTTTTGAGTAGTCCGGGTAGTCTATGTACCTAGCCCACCTCCACTCCGACATTTTAATGTACGACTCCTGCCTGTAAACAGGAATGTCATAGATCCTCCTGGAAGCTATACCCTTAGACTTAAGCTCTTCAATAAATCTATCTACTAATGCAGGCCTTCCTGGAAGCCGTAAAGCCAGAATATAGTATGCATGCTCATAGCCTTCAGGTACATGCTGCCAATCAAGTATTGTGTCTTCAATGTGAGAAAGGATTATCTTAGCGTTCCTCCGCCTCACCCCTATGAATTCATCTATCCTCCTTAGCTGTCCAAGCGCTATTGCTGCAGCGTAGTCTGTCATTCTAAAGTTATATCCGATCCTGTAGTATCTGTATCCTCCCTCCGGCCCCCTACCATGGTTTTTCAGCATCCTAACCCTGTCTGCTATCTCGCTGTCGTTGGTCGCTACGAGTCCACCTTCACCTGACGCCACTATCTTAGTTGCATAGAAAGAGAAGCATGAAACATCACCGAAGCTTCCAACCTTTCTCCCATTAACAGTTGCGCCGTGAGCCTGCGCGCAGTCTTCAACGAGGTATAAGCCGTACTCGTCAGCTATCTCTCTCAATGCCTTAACATCGCATGGAAGCCCGAATATGTGAACTGCAACTATAGCCCTTGTTTTCCTCGTTACCCTTCTCCTAACATCCTCTGGGTCTATATTAAAAGTGGATTCCGAGATATCAGCGAAAATAGGAACCCCGCCAATGAAGACGGCTGCATTTGAAGATGCGACAAAAGTGAAAGCCGTAGTTATAACCTCATCCCCAGGCTTTAAGCCAAGGGCTTCAAGAGCCAGCTGAAGCGCAACAGTACCATTTGTTACTGTAACAGCCTCTTTAACCCCAATGTACGACGAAAATTCCCTTTCAAGCATTTGAGAATACTTTCCCTCAACAAGCCATCCAGAGTCAAGAACATCCATAACAAGCTTTTTCTCCGCATCTGTTATGTAGGGCCGAGAGATGGGAATCACACACAACACCCCTTAAACATTTAGAAGCACCACCTCTGAATCCAACCCTCCTCCTGGAAGGTCTCAGGGTTTACTTTTATATTCCCAAACTCTATGGCTTCAGCCTTAGACGGATCTACCCTTGTTAATACTTTTAGCTTACCATTTTCAAAATCAACGTCCAACAGTATGCCCAGCCCAAGGAATCTCTTCTCTCTGGATCTAAAGGATATGAGAACATTCTTCATCGTGTCTATCTTCACGATATGAAGCTTCCCGGAGGCTTCAGTGTTATGCTGGACATCCGAGTCCTCGGCTACAAGTAATATCTTATCCTCAACTGCCTCCCCGTAGAGAACCTTAAACCCCAGGCTGTCAGCGTATTCTTTAAGATTTTCAGCCGGAAGCCTCACACCTGTGAATAGGAAGCTGTTGCAGTAGACATAGTCGTCTATCGTTAGCAGTCTCGGCTGGGCTCCCTCAAACCACCTCCTGTAGATGTCCCCTCTAATGGTATATCTCTCATCTCTGGTACGAGATCTAAGCTCAACCGCTGGGTTCACTCTAAGAACCTTGTAGAACCTTTCCCAGTACTTCAGCAGATGCTCTAGCTCCATACCCCTCTCAAGGGCAACTATCAAGCTGGGGGAAACAGCGTCCACCTTTGCAAGCTTCAGCTGCCTCCCTCCCTCGCCTGAAACCCAGCCTGTAGTGTCCACTAGAACCATGCCCGCCCCAGACTTGACGGCAAGCCTCACCATTTGCACAACGGCTGAAACCGACCTCTCAAGGATTCCTGAGGGCGAGGTAGAGCCTACAAATACGGCGTCAAATGGCTCCACAAGACTTAAGGATGGAACTGGATCTGTCAGGATGCCTAGGCCAATCGTTGTTGGGGGTCCTATGCTACTCTGCCCTGTGTCAGCGTCAACTATCCCAACCTTTTCACCCATCATTGTGAGCCTGTTTGCCACATATGTAATAAGCCCGGTCTTGCCTACGTCAACGCCGCCAACAACCATAACTACGACAGGCCTAGAAGCCCCTCTTACCTCGTCTATCACTTTATACCAGCTTTCGGGGATGGTTTTCCCTGGGTATAATGATACTTTACCCCCTGTGATTCTAGCTCGGAAGCTTTCAACAGCGTAGACGGGTGAAGCCTTGAACCTCTCAATTCTAAACTTGAAGCCGGGCTTCGGCTCGTACCCGAAGATTTCAGCTTTACCATGTACAAACTCGAGTAGTGATTCTCCCTCGACGAGGAGAGTCGCCCCCTTCGGCACATCTACCTGAAGCTTTTCCATTCTAGAATGGCAAGTAAGTCTATAGATATAAAAGATTACGGAAGGTTGAAGATTTGATGCTATCGGAGCTTGAGGCTATAAGATACGACAGGCAGCTAATAATTAAGGAGTGGGGGATAAAGGGCCAGCATAGGCTGAAAAGATCGACTGTAACAGTGGTCGGTGTGGGGGGGCTTGGAAGCCCAATCTCCATGTACCTGGCCGCTGCCGGAGTTGGAAGGCTGAGGCTTGTCGACCCGGGAATATACGAGCTTAGCAATCTCAACAGGCAAATCCTTGGGTGGACCAGGGATATAGGAGTGACAAAGGTTAAGGCTGCAGCTCAGAAGCTGAACATGCTGAACCCACATGTCGAGATCGAAACCATAGACGAAAGAGTAGACGAGAACAACGTTATAAAAGTAATAGACGGTTCAGACGTGGTTGTTGACGCCCTAGATAACTGGAAATCGAGGTATATTTTAAATGAGGCGTGCGTCAAGATGGGCATACCCCTGGTTCATGGGGGGATACACGGGTTCGGCGGACAGGCTACAACGATAGTACCAGGAAGCGGGCCTTGTTTGAAGTGCATATTTCCAAGGGCTCCAGAAGAGCCTGATAATATCCCAGTGGCTGGGTTTACACCTGGAGTGATAGGATGCATCGAGGCCATGGAGGCTGTGAAGCTCATCATAGGAGCCGGAAAGCCGCTTGTCGGCAGGCTACTACTGTTCGATGGACTGGAATGCGAATTCACCTTAATAAAGGTTGAAAGAGATCCTAACTGTGAAACGTGCAGTGAATTGTAACATAGAAAAATAGTTTGGTTTTGAACCTCTATAACTCGCTATATAACATCGCTGACAGCCTCACATTTACCCAGTAAGCCTTGACATGCTACGTAGCTCCGGCTTTAAATTTAAAATAGCTGAAAGTCTAGGGATAGTGTGGAGGAATTTATAGAAAAGCTGAAAAGGAGAGCCGAGGTCTTCCTCATAAACGCGGTAAGCAATAGGGAGATGGAAGCCTTCGATATAGCTATGTTTAACCTGGATCAGGCTGCCCAGCTACTATTGAAGGCGAGGATTCTGGAATTTGGAGTTCAATTTCCAAAGATCCACGATATATCGAAACTGATAGATATACTGTGCGAACTCGGGGTTGACATAGGAAAGCTCAAAGAGGACTATAGGGAGACTATTGAAAAGTTAAACCAGGCATATATCTCATCCAGATATTTGCTGTCATCTTTTTACGAAAGAGATGTCGAGGAAGCCTTGAAATTTGTAAAGGAACTGAGGAGGAGACTATGGATCCAATAAAGGTGGCAGCGAATATAGTAAGGGAGAGAAAGGAAGCTCTGAAGAATTTGGACTCAACCATAAGGGCTATTGCTAGAAAGGCTAGGGAGATCCTTGGCGGTGAGTGTCAAGTATACCTTTTTGGAAGCTATGTAAAAGGCTGTTTCCATCCATTTTGGAGTGACATAGATATGATCATAGTCTCAGATAGGATAGCCGGAATGACCCTTGATGAAAGGGTAAAGGTAATAATTAAGCTTAAAGAAGGGCTGAAAGCCCAGTACATGTATGAAATCCACCTAGTTACTCCGAAAGAATTCGAATGGTATAAGTTTTTTGCGAAGGAACTTGTCAGGATCTAAATAAATCAAAGTTCGATTCGACATACCTATAAACAAGGCTTAGGGGGTGTATCATAGTCTCCACGACTGTATCCATGGTTATAGATGGTTACTCCGTGCCTATCATAGATAAAATTTTAAACCGAGTGTACAGTGGTATTATTGGGACTCTTATGGATAAGATCGTAGAGGACGCGGTGGAAACAGCAGGCTCAGCAGGAGAGAGATCTCCGAAGCTGTTTGGCGTTGTTTCTGGCGTTAAAGGTTTAGACGACATGTTTTTCACGGTTAAGCTTGAGAATGGAACCGCGAAGAAGGTTCCACTTGGAGGCTACCCGTTTAGGAGTGTAATAAACATAACAGGGGTACCGGACACGGGTAAAAGCCTCATGGCTGAGCAGTTCGCGGTTAAACAGGCATCACTAGGATACAAGGTGTGCTTCGTAACGGTTGAAAGCCCATCCGCATTCGTAGCACAGGGACTGAGGCAGAGATGCCTTGCGATGGGGCTTGAATGGGAGCAGGTTAAAGACAACATTATAATGGTGGACGCTGCGACAAACAGCCTGTTAAGGGACGATCTCAAAACACTGCTGTCAACGGTGGGATACGCTATAGAGAAGTATGAGACAAAGAACCTTGTTATAGACTCTGTGACTGGCCTATACGAGGCAAGAGAGGTTCTTGCTAGAATTGTTGTAAGGGAGATATTCAACTTTGCAAAAAGATACGGCCAGACTACAATAATGATCTCACAGAAGAGGAGTGGCCACCAGCCTGAATCAGCCGAGGCCGCGGGAGGCTACGCTGTTAGCCACATAGTAGACGGGACAATAGTGCTCGGTAAAAAGCTTATTCAGTCCAGGTGGGATCAAAAGCTGTACGGGATGCCTGTGGGGGAGATTTTGAGAACAATAAGGATTGATGGCTGTAGGCTTTGTGGTCATGATACTTCCACACATATTTTGAGGATTCTTGAAACCGGGCTTGTAGAGGTTGGTCCACGCTTATCAGAAGTAGGTGGAGGTGAGTAGGGATGATAGAGGTTAAACCTGTGGTTGAAGATATTGAGAAACTTGTCATGAAGACTTTTCTGAAAAGTATTGAAATCCTTGGAGGCCCGAGAAGGCTTATTGAGTATAGGAATCTCACGTGGCTTCCAAGCTTGATGGAGGCCTGCTACGCGGTTATCCTCAGGGACAGGTTGAAAACCGAGGATGAAATAGCGAAAACACTTGGGCTAACAAGGCAGACAGTTAGAAAAATGCTTCAAAGCGACGAAAAACTAGTCCTAAAGAGGATTGAAGGTGTTTCCACACCTGAAGAATTCAAAGAGCACATCGCTGGCGGAATCGCAAAGCTAGCATGGAAGGAGGTCAAGGAGGGAAGGTTCGACGTTGAATCATTCATTGAAAACTCTAAGGAAGCGTTGGAGGCCGTTGAGGCGCCAACATGGGCCATACACACCCTTGTCAGGATTAAGGGCTTGGACTTTCCAGTTGACACTCCAAAACCGTTAAAGGAGAGACTTAAGGGTATAAAAGCCTATGGTATAAGCCTCGAGGAAACTCTAGAAAAGGTAGAGTATCCAGTAAGAAGCCCCGCAGAGCTTCTAAAAAGGCTTTCAGCAAAGCTGAAGGAGTCAAAAAAGAGTGGGTAGGATGCGCTTATCCTTTAAACAATAATCCTTTGAAATACCATATAAAGGCTTGAACCGTGAGCATCGTGCTCACCACGAGCAGAGCTGTGAGGACAGGAAGAAGACTGTACACTCCCACTACCTGCGTTACTAATACTGACACTGTAAGGGCGGCCTGAAGCTTCAAAATCAGCTTCAAATCTCCACCTCTAACTTTTATACCGATGATGGCAAGTGGAGATAGGTAAAGAGCTGAAACTAAACCGCTAGCCAGCAGCCCTATCACCCCAATTCTAAACTCACTATTTAAAACAGGTATTCTATAGTATATCCATCTTGAAAGGTCTAAAGTTGCAAGTAAGGGTTTGATAAGGATTCTGACGAGCATCCTTAGGGTGGAAGACTTAGCAATGATCTTCGCAATGGTGGGGCTGAAGCTATAGTAGTACGTGTTGAACGCCTTCATGAATGACGAGCCTAGAACGCTGTCCATAATTATGTTATCTCTAAACTCTCTGAGCGCCTGAACCTCACGTGCTACCTCTGAACCGTATGCCGATGTTGCGATGATGCAGGCGCTGGGCTTTTCAACATGAACCTTAACCACCTTGACCCTCCTAACTTTCCCTGAAACCGCTATCACTGTCATGTTGAAATCGCCAGGGGTGTTTCCGAGCTTTACGGTTATCACAGCTGTTCCCGGAGGTGTAAGCTCTTCGGGAGTTACATCCCAGATTGCTGATGAGGGAAGCCCTTTAACCCTGAGGCTGACTTTTCCACTTCCGGAGATCCTCTCAACCTTGACATTGACTTTGAAGGTTCCACATATGGTCTCGTTCACCTCTAAGGGGGAAACGGTGATCTTAAAGTCTAGATTTCCAGCTGGAGGGGTAGTAGGAGGTTGGGTGAACGTAGGAGGTGAAGTGGTGGTCGGGGGAGGAGTAGTCGTAGGCGGAGGAGTAGTGGTGGGCTGGGATGAGGGGTTTACGATCAGGGTGGCCGTTATGGAATGTGTTTTACCTCCTCCCTCCGCTGTTATGTTTATTGTGAATGTCCCATATGTGTCTGTTACCTTTACTGAAAGTTCGTACTGCCACTGGGACTGCTGGGTAAGCCGGTATGTAGCCTCCTGCGGCAGCCCTTTCACGGCTATGGTTATTGTCTCATTGAAGCCTGATATTGGTGTTATTGTGATCGTGTAATTAGCCCATTCACCCTGATCCACCTCATGCTGGCTTGGAACAACATTTAGCGTAAAATCTTTCTCTCTTTTAATAGAGAAAGTTTGCGAAGTATTAGACACATATACTGTTATCCCTCCGCATCCGGGTACAAGCTGTAATTTAAGCTTGCAATTTTGGGAGTCTATGTTAGGAACCATCCACTCGTAACTACCCGTATTTGGAACGCAGTCTACATAGCTCCAGCTAATCCCTCCGTCGGATGAGAAGTATATTCTCACATAAGCAAATCCTGGTATCTCATTCCCGGCATAGTATGCTGACCACTCAACTGTATACTGACTGTTACCCTCTAGAGTTTCACCCTGAGCTGGCGAGCTGATTGATATTGAATAAAGAGAATATATACTGAAGAAATCGTCTGAGGTGTCTGTTGAGTACGTCTCCTGTGAAGTGCAGGTCTCAAGCCAGGTAACTTTTATTAGACACTGCTCTGATGGTTCCCCTGGAACCTGCCATTCATAGCTACCAGTATTAGGGGTACACTCAACCGAATCCCACGTCTGACCGCCATTGGATGAAAATTCAATCTTTACAAACCCATCTGTACTCTCTGAGCCCTTAAAATTAGCCTTCCAAGTGATTGTAAATTTTTCACCAGCGTTTAAGCTTTCTCCACCATTCGGTGCCAAGAGTTCTATTTTATAAGGGTTTAGTATTGAGAATGCACTATCGCTTTCATCTTCGCAGTATGGAAAGGAACCACAGTTGGGGGCCCACCTGACTTTTATCTTACAGTTTGTGGAGTTTACAGGTTTTGTTATTTCCCAAGTATACCATCCGGGGGATCCTTCTTCGCAATTGTTTGAAACACAATCTATAGGCTCAATATTGCCGTCAACAAGCAGTATGATTGATATTGAACCGTCTGAAGCTGTATTACCATTTTCAGTTGTTATCCACGTTATGTTTATAACGTCTCCTTGATAGAATGTTTCTCCTCCATTGGGATAGATAATGGTTATCTCCCTTTCTGTTTGGAAAAGCGAACTCTTCAATGGTAAGAAGCTTGTAGCAAGGAGTAAGGCTGTAAAAGTTATAGTGAATGCTCTTAGAAATGAGACGCCGCTTTTCATATTCACCATGTAGTAGGTGCCGGCTTAATAATAATGGTTCCTAGACGGAATCTTAATGTTGTAGCTATAATTTTAGAATTTCTCCATCAGAACTGACTTGACGAATTCTTTTACCTCGCACAAGTCCTCTATGTATACGAACTCGTCTACTCCGTGGATATTGTTTTCCTCCCTTAAGGCGCCGT
>Ga0164310_10000048_pt1 | contig 55979 bp, 54 predicted proteins | sample GuaBasSedimGuay1_FD_121795 | JGI IMG/M metagenome (GOLD analysis project Ga0164310, IMG submission 121795) | Subseafloor sediment microbial communities from Guaymas Basin, Gulf of California, Mexico - Guay1, Core 4569-9, 0-3 cm | ecosystem: Environmental > Aquatic > Marine > Hydrothermal vents... | reverse complement strand
CTGGAAAGTGTAGCTTCCAGGCTTTGAAGCTTTCACAACCAGAGTGAGGTTTTCAGGTGGAGTGAAGCTTCCGGGCTCTATAGAAAGTTTTAAACCCTCGATGCTTGGAAGCTCGACCATTACAGTCTCGTTGAAACCCTTCACCGGCTCTACTTGAATCGTTGCCTCGTACGTCCCTCCCTGGCTAATATTCATAGTGGTATCTTTGCATTCCAGTTTGAAGCTTGTCTCCAGCTCAACATGCACCGTGAGGATAGCTATCTTAACAACCCCGCCTGAGAAAGCTTTTACCTTCACTCTGTACTTCCCTGGAGACGCGTCTCCTGGTACTGTTAATGCTATGGTTGAGTTGAAGGGGGGAACCCCGCTGTCCGGGAGAGCTGTGTAATTCCACTTTACACCTGATATTTTGATCTCCACGGTTTCGTGGAATCCTCCTATAGGGTTTATCGTGGCATTGATCTTTAAAGTTCTGCCAGGACTAGTGTTTACAGTGTTCGGGATAATATAGATGTTAAAGTCAGGTGGCGGCCCACTTTTGACAACCGTTAGAAGAACTTGTACTGAGGTTTCACCATACTCGGACATAGCCTTCAAGGTTAAAGTGTAGTTTCCAGGCTGGACGCTTCCAACGGTGACTTTAACAGTGGAGTTGAACGGTGTTAAACCTGAGGCGGGAGTGAAACTTACATTTATATCTTCCGGGGCCTCTGCTTCGAGCTCGACCTCGACCGGTATGGGTTGCGATGCCACACTGATTTCCATGGAAGCTTCGCCGCCTTGCTCAACGGTTAAGTTCTGTGTTGACGGTTGGATTGATAGGTTGAAGCCTGAAATGTATGTTACGAGAAGCTTAGGCTTAAAATTGTCGTCTAAGGCTCTAGACGAGTAAAACACCACCGGGTTTTCTCCATCCGCCTCCAGGAGGAAGCCGTAGTTCGGTGCTTCCCCTGAAACCCACTGGTTTAAAATGTTTTTAACATCAAATTCGAAGTAGAAGCCCTCAGGTGTTCCATCAGGGATAAATACAGTATCAGCTGGTTCAGGGTCATAGTCCCCCCCAATATTTACCCATGGGTAGCCGGGGCTCCTCTCGACCCACGTTGCTTTACCGGTGAAGCTAGAGGTAACCCTGTGTATTCTCACCACGCTAGAGTTCCCAGTTTTAAAGCTAAGCCTAAGTCTCGCCTCCAATATGACGGATTCCACGGGGATTGATGAAACGTCGAATAGCAGTAGGCTTCTGCATCTTGCTCCTTCAAAGCCCCCTACCCACAGGTATTCACCAGTAAAGTATGAGTTTCCAGGCAGCGATTCAGATATATACCCGTCGAGTACCGGGCTTAACTGGAAAACCTGACCTTTAACGATAGGTGATGCCCGAGCTAAAGCTATCATGAAAAATATTATTATGATACAGCTTAAGTTGGCTCTCATATCACAGATGCCATCCTCACTGTAAGGTAATAAATCTAACATGGCAGAATTAATATGATACAAATATGACCAAGTACCCGGAGTCGGTTCTTACAAAGGGGAAGTCGGGTAAGATAGAGCTTAGAACTCTCGTCTCAAGAGGTAAATTTGTTATATGCAAATATCTCGACCCTGAAACCCTACAGCTGGCCGATAAAAAGCTTAAGTTAACCCTTAAAAGGGATGACGGAGAGATCGAGGAATACTTCCTTATACCGCTGAAGAACGGTAGATACCTAATGGTCACACCGAAAAAGAAGGAAGAGAAGGAAAGGAAGGTCTGGAACCTGAGCGAGCATAGAGCAGAACCTCTCTGGATGGATTAGACGAGGAGAACACTAGAATACTTCGCACATCAAAAGTAGCACTAATTAATAGAAAATTAGAAAATCCTAAACCTTAGAGTTTTAGATTAGAGATGGCAGGAAATATTCGAGCCATATGAAGAAGCTTATAGCGCTTATACTCCTTTCCTTAACGCTAATAGTAAACTTTAATCAAGCAATCCCAGAACAGGGTGCATCAATACTCCTACTTAGAAACCCAGCGCCCCCGCAAAGCGTCCAGCCAGGGGAACAAGTTCACTTCGAGTGGAATATAATAGCAAGTTCAACAGAGGATTATGTCAGATTCTTCATAGAGAACCCTGATGGCGACGATATATTCGAACAACAATACCCCGCTCCGGAAGGAATGTCGGAAAGCATAGACTACACTGTCCCGGCAGGATCTCCCGATGGGGTCTACTGGGCAGGCGTAGAGTATTACAGCATAGAAAGTGGGCTTGAAGCTATAGCAATGGTGTCATTCTACGTATCCACACTTCGAGGAGACCTGCAAATAGTAGTATTCAACGACACAAATTCTAACGGGATAAGAGACCCGGGTGAAAACGGAATGCCCGACATCATCGTTAGAGTAGATGGCCCCCTCGGCGGACCTGTTACGTTAAGCACAGACTCTGATGGAGCCTGTCTCCTAACAGACATCCCGGTAGGAACTTATAATATAGAAGTTGAATGCCCAGCAGGGTACATTAATACCACGGGCACAATGGTGGAGGCAGATGTAATCCAGGACAGCTTAACGACTGTAGAGGTAGGGCTTAGGAGAATGAAATCACAGATAGAAGCATCAAAGACAGGACCTTCAACTGCAGACCCAGGTGAGATCATAACTTACATGATAAGGATTGAAAATACTGGGGAAGTAGAAATACCATCAACAACAGTTGTTGACCCTCTTCCAGAGCAGGTTGAGTATCTCTCTTCAAGTTACGGGGGAATTTACATAATAGGAGACAACACAGTAACATGGAATATCACAGCTCTTCCACCAGGAGCCTCCATAACGATAGAAGTTCAAGTAAAAATCAATCCAGACCTTTCCACACCAACGACCATTATAAATCAAGCTTCAGCCCACTGGGAAGATCCTATCGAAGGACAGATCGAAGACTCACAGACAAATGAGGTAACAACTGAGGTAAACGTAGGCGGCGGGGGAGGCGGAGGCGGGGGAGGCGGAGGAATGCAGGTTCCAGAGTTTAACTTAACAGTGATGATCGCAACTGCTATAATGATATTGCTACTCACCAAGAAGTTTAGACGTATCTAATCACCCTCCTTTTTGGGTCAGCGTTCTCGTAATAAACTTTAAAATTTAAGTTTAGGCTAGGGGCGTAAGAGCCTTCTTTAATCATCGGAGGGGTATTTCATGAAAAGCATAGGGGAGTTAAAGGTCGGAAGATACCCACCTCTTGTCGTGTTAGAGGCTGAAGTGCCTATAACGAGAATGATGTGTCATCTTACAACTAAGGGGGTTAGACACGCTGTAATCGTGGATAGTGAAGGTAAACTTAAAGGGATCGTATCTGCTAAGGACATTGTTAACTTTCTGGGTGGGGGGCCGAAATATGGGATTGTCGAAAAATACAATGGAGATCTATATAAGGCAATACAGGAGACAGCTGCAGCTGAGATTATGAATCCCTGCTCCTACCTGTACGATGACGACACCCTTTATGACGTGATAAATATTATGATGGAGAGGGATATAGGTGCACTTCCAATAGTTGATTCTGAGATGAGAGTTATTGGAATAATTTCTGAAAAGCATATAATGGCATTATTCTCTGAGTCACACACCTACGTTAGAGTGAAAGAGATAATGTCAACACCTCTTATAACTCTTCCACCCCAGGCCACACTTATCGAAGGACAGAAACTCATGATATCCAAGGACATTAGGAGGCTTGTTTTAAAGTCTCCTTCAGGCGGACTACGTGGAATTCTAAGCATCAAAGATATATTGAGGTTCTACTGCAAGGAATCAACAAGGGAAGTTCTAAAATCTGGAAAGTGGAGGATTATATGGAATACACCCCTCCAAAACATTTGCACAAGAGAAATCGTGATGGTGGATCCCGAGGAGGATCTTTCCCAGGCTGTTAGGCTTATGAGGAAGCACAGTATAGGATGTCTTGTAACGTCAGATGGTAAGGGGATAGTAACAGAAAGGGATTTCCTGCTGAAGCTCCCGAAGGTGATGGGCGTCGAAGTTTTTGTTGACGAGGTTCAAAAGCTTATAGCAGCAGCCAGAATTCACTTCTAGGTGGAGTTACGGTGAAAATAGGATATGTACAGCTTAACATCAGACTAGGGCAGGTTAAGGAAAATGTTAAACACGCAGAAAGCCTGATTAAGGGATTCAAAGAAGAGATAGACCTGTTGGTTCTTCCTGAACTATTCAATACAGGCTACGCGATACCATCCTTCGACGAGGCTTTAAGGCTTGCTGAAAGATTCCCCGAGGGATACACTTCGCAGAAGCTATCAAGTCTTGCGGAGGAACTTGGAGCTTATATAGTAGCTGGGTTTGCAGAGCTATACAATGGTAGGGTTTATAATAGCGCTGGTATTTATGGCCCGCAGGGCCCGTTGGGAGTTTATAGGAAGGTTCACCTGTTCTATAAGGAGAAGCTTCTCTTCACCCCAGGCTCTGAGTTCAGGGTTTTCGAACTCGATGGTTTTAAGCTTGGTGTTATGATCTGTTTTGACTGGATATTCCCAGAGGCTGCTAGAATCCTCGCCCTAGGGGGTGCTGATATTATAGCGCATCCCGCAAATCTTGTACTGCCGTATGCTCCTACAGCAATGCTTGCAAGATCTGTTGAAAACCGGGTTTACACAATTACAGCTAATAGGGTGGGGGAAGAGAAACTCGGCGGCGAAACCTTCAGGTTTATAGGAATGAGCCAGGTGACAAGCCCTAGAATGGAGATTCTATGTAGAGCTCCCAGGGACGGTGAGGAGGTACGTGTAGTCGACGTGAACCTGGATTTAGCCCGTAGCAAGAAGATTACAGAGTTCAACGATCTATGGGAGGATCGTAGGCCCGAGCTATACAAGCCTCTAGTCCAAGCTTAGCGGCTCAGCAAGACCTAGAACTGTAGCCTTGCTTCTTGGCCATACGACGTCTGCGTAAATTATTACCTCATATTCAAGGATAGGCTTGTCACAGTTTATCGTAACCCTACTTGAAGGTTGCATAAAAAGTTCTTTAACCTCGTCGTCACACTTTACCTTTACAAGAACTGGTATTTCCCCCGGGTTCTCAACCACGCAGGCACCACCTTTTTTCTCCAGTTTTAAAAGTTTTAACATTTCGGTGTCCCAGCCGTGAGGTGTATATTCAAGCTCCGTCTTTTCAAGGCTCTGCACAACCTTTAGCCGGAATGGGACGTTGTAAATGTAAAGGTAGGAATCACTATACTCTCTAAGGAATCCATGATAATACCTTGAGCCGTTCTCCTTAACTAAAACTCTTACAAGCTTTCCTATACTGTTTTCCAGCATTGGATCGTAGCTTCTCAAGGTTTGCAACATCTTAGACTGATACTCCTGAACAATGCCTTTAACCTCAGATGGTAGGACGCCTGTAAATGGTACTGTGACGCTTGCAGTAGCCTTGGCAATCTTATCCTTAACGTAAGCTATTGCGTTGTATATCCTCCTCTTAAGCCTTTGAACAAGGGAGGGGTGGAAGAACCTTTCAATCTCTACGGTTCTATCGTGAATCTCCTCTTCTGACAGCCAGTCCTTAAACCTTGCAATGGCGTATACATCATCAATCTGGCTACCGTAGATCTTTAGGGAGAACTCAGGCGGGGATGTATAGGGATATCTCTTCGCCTCATCTACAGCTTTTTGAATGTCAATGCCGGCGTCCTCAGCTATCTGGACAAGGTGATCAGACATCCTCAAGTATTTTTCTTGACCTGTTTCCCTGTATGCCTGCTTTAGGTATGCTATAAGGCTTCCAATATGCCTTGCTCCACCTATCGGGTAGTGTATTTCAAAGCCTCCAGATCCAAAGGAGGGGGCTATAAGCTTTCCATAGTATGCATCTAGCTTTCCATCTCCATCCTTATCAACTGTGAAAAGAATCACCTCTTTCCCTCTCACTAGCTTTAGAACCCTATCCATGCTAAACCAGCTTAGGATCGACGAAAGTACAAATGCTACTGCAGCCAGCAGTATAAGAGGTTTTAAGCTTCCAATAATGCTAGAGAAGTCTTGAAGCAATGCTGTGAGATTTTGAACCATAAATATATACTTTTCATGCTAAGCCTTAAAATAAACATGTAGATATTAAATATCAGGTATAGAAAGTTGACTGAGGCACCCTTTAAAGGTAAGCTTGACTCCTGCGCTGACATAAACTGCATATGGGCTCTTGTTAAAAGGGCTGTCAGCGAGTTCTTGGGAAGGGAAAGGGGAGGTATAAGCTTAGGGCTTCAGAAAATTCCAGAGGTCGTCCTTGCCTACCACATCGTTGGGACGAATCTTATTGTAATAAATAAGGACACGATGGAAAAGATTAGGAGAACTCATGATAAAAGAGACTATAATGCATATCTCTTCTACATACTTTTACACGAGTATCTTCACACGCTTGGATACGAAAGCGAATCTTATGTCAGAAAACTTGCCTATAGAATAGCTAGGAGGTTTTTCGGGCTTGACCACCCGGTAACGCTAATAGCAAGGAGAGGCCCACATAGGGTTTTTCCAAGCCTGAGATGGGCATCCTTCAGGCCTCCAACCGTGGTTGGCTCTGAAGTTGAGATTCTCCCAGGCTTTAGGGATACAACTGACATGTACAGGATTTAGCCTCTTAGAAGAGATAGAAGATATAATGCCGACGAGAATAGGCCTGTTATAGCGGTTGGTGACACGGTTATAAATACGGATGCCGCTATGCCTATGACCTGGGAGGCAAGGGAGAACACAAATGCAAGGAGAACTATCTGACTTACATTCCCCCCTATTTTGCTTGCGGCTGCCGCTGGAGCGATCAAAACGGAGAAGGCGAGGATTGCACCAACGGCTTTAGTCGTGACCGTAACTGACAGGGCTGTAAGTAGGAGAAGTAAATAGTTATACATGCTGGCGTTTAAACCGAAGGCTGTTGATGACTCCATGTCAAAGGATATGTATATGAATTCCCTGAAGAATGCTGATCCAAATACTAAGACAATGAGAGTTATTACTGTTAGTAGGAGTATGTCGTCCTCTGTTAGGAGTAGTATGTCTCCTACGAAGTATCCCCAGATTCTTGGTGCTTTGTCAACTGGTATGTAGTACATGAAAAACACTGCTAGGCTCATTGAGAATGCAAATGATACTCCCACAGCCTTTTCCATTTCCACTATCACACCCTTTTCCCCTGCGTATCCTGTTAGCAGTGCTACCGCAGCCCCGAACAGCAGTACTCCTATAAGGGGGTGGAACCAGGGTGCTATGCCGGAGGATTGAAGATAAATGCCAAGCGCCGCACCCCCAAGGGCGGCGTGGGCAACGGCCGAAGCCATGAACGATAATCCCCTCATAACCATAAAGCTGCCAGCGAGGGCGGAGCTGACAGCTGTGAAAACAGCTGCTAGTAGGGCCCTGAGAATAAAGATGCTGATCGATGGATTATGCGTGTACATCACCCGAAACCGTGTAGCATATTTTACCATGCCTTATAACCTTAGCAACGGGTCCATAAACGGTTTTCAGCGCTTCTTCCGTTATAGCTATGTCTGGAGGGCCGAAGCTTACCAGCCTTCTGTTAAGAATCATGACCAGATCTGTATATTCGAGAACCGGGTTTACATCATGTGTTGCAAGAAGCACTGTTATGCCATATTCACTTCTAGCCCTATCTATAAGTTCCAGAAGGCTTTGGAGTGACCTTGTATCTACGGCTGAGAAAGGCTCGTCTAGAAGCATGAGTTTAGCTTCAGTAGCGCAGCACCTCGCAATTAGAACCCTTTGCTGCTGCCCACCCGACAGGGATGTGAAAGGCTTATTCCAAGCATCTTCTAACCCAACAAGCCTCAATGCGTCCTTGGCAGCCTCGATATCCTCCCTTATAGGGATCCTTAGAGGTTTCCTCTTTATAAGCCTCCCCATCAGGACAACGTCTTTAACCTTGAGCGGGACGCCGATGTTTATCCTCTCCCACTGAGGAACGTAGCCCATTAGTTTCCTAACTCTTATAGGATCTTCCCAGAGGCTTATACCCATCACTCTGATTACTCCTTTTACAGGCTTTATGAGCCCTGCTATGGCTCTAAGAAGAGTTGTCTTGCCAGCTCCATTTGGACCTATCAGTGTCACGATTTTAGCCTTATCAACTTTAAAAGAAACGTCTTCAAGGGCCCTGTACCCATTATATTCTACCGTCAGGTTTTTAACCTCTAGAAAAGCCAACAGTTACACCTCTAAAGATAATTAGTGCCTGTATTACTATTAAAAGGCTCATAATTACAATTGCAAAGTAGTATTTCAGCAGGTTAACTTCTCTCTGAACTCTAACATTAAGTCTCAAAACACCTGAGACAAGCCCAAGATTGTATAACAAGAGACCCTCATAGCTATCAACGCCTGGCGCCGAAACAGCTCTTACTCTAATAAGAGGTACACCTGTATCCTGCGATAATTGCTTAGCGTATTCCCCTGCTTTAAGCATTTCAGAAACCTCCGAGACAAGAATAGCTCTTACCCCCCCTTCTAATAGCATTGTTTCAAGTCTCGAGAGCTCACCACCCGATATAAACACGTTTTCCCCCTTGACGATCACGCTCTCAACCCTTAAGCCTAGAGACTCAGCAATGTACACTTCGGATGGAAAAGTCACAACAACCTTTACACCCATATAGCCATACTTTTCTGCTTGTTCAACCATGAAATCTACTGTTCTCTTAACTGAAGTTATGAAAAGATTAAGGTTTTCATCGTAATAGTCAGCATAGCCCGGGTCTATCACCTTGAGTTTTTCTGATACGGCTTTGGCTATGGCGATAGCATTCTCGGGTTTCAGCCAGTAGCCATGTAGATTTTCCCCCTTAACCCCTGGTATGGTTGAAAGTGATAGTCCGTACCGCTTATAGTCGTCTAGGGATACATATTCCACATTTACAGATGATGCCAGCTGATACTCAAACGGGAAATGACCTGTAAAGACTAGGAGAGACGCTTCAGACGCTTCCTCTACGATTTCGCTGGATGCTTGAAATGCATGTGGTTCAACACCCTCCGGCAGTAGGACCGATATTTCAACCCTACTACCGCCTACAGCCCTAACTATACCACTCAGAGTCTGAATGGACACGGCCACCTTGACGCCACCATCCGACGGCTGTAAACTAGGATAGAGGAGGTTTAACAGTAGAATCAACGTTATTAGAGGTTTCAAGGGACACCATTAAAATAGATTGTACAGCAGATTAATTATAATTATTAACCTTGATGCGCCTGGATATCTAAAAGTTTTATTTAGCTTTAGGTTATAAAGCCTTGATTTGGTAGCAATAGATGTCATACTTAACGAGAGGAGAGTCTTATCAGGCTCAACGGTGTCGGGGAAGACCATCGTAAAACCTGGACTTAGAGGTCTGTCGGGAAAGCTTTCCTTGAAGCTTATATGTAGAGAGACTGCTAGATATCATGATGAAAGTTTTACTGTTGAAACACCGGTTAGGACGACCATTAAAAATATCAGCGTTCCCTCCGGGAAGCCTAAATCCTACACATTCTCCTTCACTATTCCTGAGGATTATCCTCCATCATATAAGGGTAGTATGGTAACAGTAGACTGGTTTATCGAAGCAGATCTAAAGAGAATACTGCTCCCGGATATTAAGTGCCAGGCTACGTTTGAGGTTTATAATAAGGTTTACAGCTCAGGCTCTAAGGAGGTATCAACGAAGCCCGGGTCGAAAATTGCCTTGCTACTATCTATACCTGAATGTTCCGCTAAAGCAGGAGAACTTGTGGAGGCATCTCTCATGGTTGGTGAGGGGTCTGTCCCAAACTACATAACAGCTCAGATCGTTGTTAAAGAGACTGTTTCATGCAAAAGGTTCAAAGGAAAGGTTGAAAGAAGAACAAAGCCGTTAAAGGTCGTTGAAAAAAATAGTTTCACGCCGGGAATTAGACTCCCCCTATACCTCGAGATACCTATGCAGGCTTCTAGCTTTAATGGTTGGATATCGAAGGTTGAAACAATGCTTAGAATAACGTGCTACTTCGATGAGGAGGAAATCATGTTGGAAGCTCCCCTTAGAGTTGGGGGCGAAACTGAAGGTGAAAGCTTCCCTGCGGATTATGAAAGCCATACTAAGCTTAAAAATGCCGTTCTAGAGGTTCTCTCCGACGGAGTCCCTAGGGATGTGGCTGGAATAAGAGTGGACCTCTATCTAAAGTACAGGCTAGTACCATCATACTCCAATCTCCAAGCGATTCTCGACGGACTGGTAGCTCAGGGCTTGATAAGTGTAGAGAGTAAGGGCAAAAGTAGGAAATACTCCATATCGAGGAAAGTATAGGAATAGCGCCCGCAGATAAGGCCATTCCAAACACTTAAGCTTATACCTGAGTTTAACATTTGCGTAATGAACAGGCCGAGCTGAAAGCCTCCTCGGTGAGAACTGGTATTAAGAGCCCAGAAGACCTTGTCAGGGGGAGTTGTAAAGCAGCCATAGTTACCTCTGAAGATGATTCCATGCTTTATACTCCCAACGACGCCTTCAATTTTAAGCCCAGCCCCAAGGGTGGAATGTAATAGGTATAGGGGCTTTTTCACGGCCACAATGGTAAAAAGCTCCTAGAGGATCATAGTATTGAAGACTAAGTTAAACACCCCGTTGAGAAATCTGAAAGTATTCTAAAATGGAATGTCCAAGTATAAAGGTTCCCTAATCTTCCCTGTTGCTCATAGTGGCCTCCCCAGCCTTAAAGATCGCGTATTTAACCATAACAGGACCTATAAACTGTGTTAGGAACGTTCCTGCTATTACTATGTTAAGGAGTGCAACTCCAACAGTGGAGGCTGGCGGTTTCAGCCCGAGGAACGTGTAGTATATCTTGAAGGCAAGGCCGAGGGTTACGCCAGCCTGGGAGTAAAGGCAGAACCCAAGGTACTTCCTGATCTTGTCCTCCATCTCTGCAAGTGTTGCTCCGAACATAGCCCCGAAAGTTTTCCCTGCAGACCTAGCTATAAAGTAGATTATCGAGGCGGGAATAAAACCTGTAACCACTTTTACATCCATGCTTGCACCTATGAGTATGAAAAGCCATATTATTAGGGGGAAAACAGCGTCCTCCGTCTCCTCTAGAACTCTAGCGTCAGGGTCACATGTTAGATGGCAGAAAACAGCGCCTAGAATTATGTTTGAAAGGATTGGTGACAAGTTTAAATATTCGGCAACCCCCGAGCAGAAGAGGACACTTGCCAGTGTTAACACTACCGCATCTCCGCTTGTATGTTTAAGCCGGAACAGGTTTGAAAGGCCAAAACCAAGGACTAGACCTAGCAGCCCTGAACCAGCGATTTCCAGCAGTGGAAGGCCTAGAACCTGCATTACTGAGAGGGAACCTCCAGTCAGCCTTATCTGAGCGTAGGCTATGGCGAAGCCTGAGAGAATAATAGCTACAACGTCGTCCAGAGCAAGTATGAACAGCAGGGTTTGAGTAAGACTGCCCTTCGCTTTAAACTCCCAAAGCACATCAACAGTGGCCGCAGGAGCCGTAGCTGAAGCCAACGCACCCAGCAGAATAGACAGTTCAGGCTCCCCAGTTATAAGGTAGATAGAGCCGCAGACCAGGATGAAGGCACCCAGAACCTCTGAGACTAGAATCAACAGAAGCTTTGAGCCCATCCTCTTCAGCAGGCCAACATTAAGCTCCCTACCAATATTAAAGCCTATAATTCCAAGGGACAGGACAACGAGAGGCTGAAACGTCGAAATAAAGCTTTCATCAAGGAATCCGAGGCCTGTCTTCCCGAGGATAACTCCTGAAGCTATAAATCCCACAACCTGAGGTATCCCTACAAGCCTAAACAGCTTAGCAATAACGAACCCAATCGTCAATATTAGGCCAAGTTGCACTAGGATTTCCACAGCTCACCTAAACAACACCATTTATATATTTTTTACCATGACGGCGGTAAACGCTAGAATAGCTGTTCACCAGAGAGAAGAGGGACAAGCTTAAATGTAAACCGGATATTTACCTGGCATCCTGGAGCCTGGCTCCTCTCATCACGGGTATTCAGGGAATGCACCGGCTATTCCCCGGCTGTGAGGCCCCTTCTAAGCCCGGCGGCCAGCAAGGAGAACATATACTCTTTGACTTCTAGGGGGAAAGGGCTGAGGCCAGCTCCATACTTCTCCTTCAGCCTCCTAGCAAGCACGTTCTCATCCTCAGACTCCTCAGCTAAACCTTTCCAGTCCTCCAGCACCTCTATCGACCTCTCCAATATCCTATAGGCATCGTCGCCTCTGACAGCCCCGAAATGTGCAAACACAACTATTTTAGGCTTATACTCAAGCATCCTCTCTACTGACTTGAGATACCTGTTATACTTGAAGCTTGGAGGGAAGGTTGTCGGGATAACTGTTAGCGTCTCCCCAGCAAGTATCCCAGCTGAATCCCCAGTAAACATGAGCCTATTCCTCTTCTCGTAGAATGATAGATGATCGCTGGTGTGCCCTGGGGTCAGGACAACCTCCAACTCCAAGCCCTGGCCAAGCTCCATGGAGTCCCCCTCATCAACCACAATGAGCCTCCCTTCATCGTCAACCCTGTCAGTCGGCTCAACATATCCTCCGAAAACCTGCCTGGCGGCAGCGTTGATCTTTGAAGGATCCCTAAGCGTGGCAATAGCATAGCGGTGACCCGCAACCCTTGCATTCTGCATAAACCTTAGGAGAACCGGTGCCCCAGCCAAATGGTCAAGATGCCTATGGGTAACAAATAAATAATGGAAATCGTCAAGCCTAAGGCCGAGAGACTTAGCCTCCCTAACAATCACCTCTGCAGAACCCTTACAGCCAGGCTCAACAACAGCAAGCCGCCTGCCGAGAAGCAGTAGCGAAGAGTTTGTGCGCACATGCCCCCAACCCATAACATCAAGCATAACTACACTTTCACCTATCCTCCCGGGCCTAAGCACCACCTCCAAACCCTAACCACCCCGTACACCGTGAAATTATGAGAATAGATTCCCAGACAGATTTAAACTTACCTCTTAAAGCCAGGCCACCCTTAAACTATGTCAAAACCAAATCTGGGGTAATACCAAAATAAAGGTATACCATACTACATTGAGCCCATACAGGCATTTTTCTCCACCCCCTATCTCCTACGGGTAGAGTTTAACCATAAGTAAGAATACAGCTACCTTTTTACCCTTGTCACCAGGTATTCTGCGATCTCCATAGCTATGTCCCTACTGGTTACAGACTGAAGCCCTCTCCAGCCCGGCTGGCTGTTCACCTCTGTAATGTACAGTTCACCCTTCGGGTTTGAAAGTATATCTACGCCTGCAATCTCGCAGCCGAGGGCTTCACATGACTTTAACGCTAGCTCTGCCATATCCCCGGATGGTTTTACCGGCTCAGCCCTGGCTCCCTGTGCAATGTTTGTCTTCCAGCCGTCTGAAACCCTCTTCATAGCCCCAACAATCTTCCCGCCTACCACTAGCACCCTGTAGTCGTATGTTCCATGCTCCATGTACTCCTGAATGTAGATAACGGTTCCAGCAACCTGCAGCCCGCGGAATATCGTTCTCGAAGCCTCAACATCCACCAGCCTGGCCACCCCAAGCCCCCTGGAGCCGAATATTGGTTTGAGGACTGCCTGGCCAAACGATGACAGTGCTTCGAGGCATGGGGGTATGGACTCGGAGACTACGGTACGGGGCACGGGGAGCCCGGCCTCCTCGAGGATTGTTAGCACTCTGTATTTGTCAACACACTTCTCAATCGTGCTTGGGCTGTTTATAACTGGCAGCCCAAGCCTTGAGAGCCTGTATAGGACGTCCATTCTAAATATGATCTTGTCGAGGGTATCCTTGCCTATAGGCCTGACCAATAGCAGGTCTACCTCTGATAGGACGTCAACACCGTCTATAACCACGTAGGGCTTAAAGCCCACCCTAGCTGTAAACCTGCGGAATCTTAAAGGAACCCCTCTTACACCCAGCTTCTTGAAAGCTTTTAGGAGGCTGGACGAACTGTAGCTTGAGGGGTTACGGGTGAGTATCCCTATGGAAACCATTAACCATTAAACTTCAGGGATAATTTAAGAACACTACCAGCATGACAGAAACGCATCTTACTGTAAACGTTAAAATAGGGGGAGTTTGCGCCATGCTGCTACTTTTCAGTCTCCCTGAAGCTTCCATGAGTTTACAATCCTCCAAAGCTCGTCTTTAGCCTCTGGGAACCTGTCTCTCAAGGAGCATGCGTATATTATGGCTGTTCTGTCATTCTCCTCATCGTAGAATGTTATGAAGAAGCCTTGAAGCTTAACCTCCTCGTACGGCTCGACATCTGACTGTGTAACCATGCCGCCGTACATCAGGTAAGCCTTATGACCCCAAAACTCGGTTTCAGTAATGTTCAAAACATTGTCCACATAGGTGTAGGGCCTGTTGACGCCGTGTACCGAGTTCCAAAAGTTCTGGTCCCAGACGGCGAACCTGCTCACCAGGGCGACATCCCTTATGTCATTCCACCCTTGAACCCAGTACATGCCGACCCAGACCTGGTATCCCAGGGATCCCCTATCGAAACGGTCCTCCGGGTAGTAGTAGTTGTTTATTCCTTTCCCACCCATCCATATCCATACAATGTCCATTTTGCTATGGAATTTAAGCCATCCCTCATGCTCGGGGAAGGAGCTTGTTACAGACCACTCGTTCCCCCTGACAGACGCCCATGACGACGCCCCAAGGGCAATGGACAGCAGGCCTATTGCTAGGAGCTTCCTGCCTGTGAGCCTTCCCCAGATGTTCAGGTTGAGAGCTTCAGCGATCGTAGCGCATGCGTAGACGTCCAACATTAGGATGAGAGCTCCCCTGGTTGCAAGGTAGCCTCTGAACATCCCCCAAGTCCCCGTTATGAAGCAGTAAACTATGTCCCATCCAAGAACGTAGAGAATGGATGCAAATGCCGCCCCAAGAATAGGGGTTCCCCTCCTTCTTAGGTATGCGAAGCCTACTGATGCTAGAGCTGCCGGTATCCATCATAGAAGGTATACCTGGTAGTAGGGATATAGGAATACACCGGTTATGAGAGCGGTTATTATTCCACTTAGCGGGTGGGAGGATGATGCTGCCAGCGCTCCTAGGCTGTCATAGTAGCCTGAGAGATGCAATGCGTCGGAGAATATCCTTACAGCAGCGCCTAGAAGCGCGTAAACTATGATTTTTGGTAGCTCCTCCTTTAGCCTGGCAATGTACGCCATACGGAAACTCGGCTTCAGATACTTAAATATTTGGAGTCCTGTAGGGTTGAGATTTAAATTTGCACTGTTAATCTGGGTATATGTGGAGCTCCATCTTATTGCAGGAAAGTCCTACTTTGAAAACCGCCTCATCCTAGAGGAGGCTCGGGCGCAAGGGTTCCGCCCCAGGCATATAAACCCTGTAGAAAACATGTTGCCCGGCAATTGTGAGGCTAGCGTAGCCGTTTCAAGGGTTGAGAGAGCGTATCTGAATCCTGGGATCTTGATGTTGGAATGGTATAGTGTAAGAGGCACTCCAGTTGTTAATGGTCCTTGGCAGGTGTACGTGTCGCAGAACAAGTTTCTAACATATATTCACCTCGCTAAGTCCGGGCTAAGAGTTCCAGAAACCTTCCTAGCATATAAGGCTGAGCATCTCGAGGCAGCCCTTGACAGGCTCGCGTTTCCAGTTGTTTTAAAACCGGCTGTTGGCGGGAAGGGTGCTGGAATCTTTAAAGCTGAAAGTAGGCTGCAGGCATTGCAGGCTGGAAGCTTGTATGAGACTGCAGGCATCCCCTTCATTGTTCAGAGGTATCTTAAAGGTTTGGGCTGGGATCTGAGAGTTCTCACCGTCGGCGGGGAAGTGTTAGGTGCTATTAGGAGGATTCCGAGGGCTGGGGATTGGAGGACAAACATATCCCTTGGAGGTAAGGCTGAGAATTACAGGCTAAGCGGTGAAGAGGCTGAGGAAAGCTTAAAGGCTGTAGAAGCGCTGAAGCTTGACGTTGCGGGTGTAGACATGATCTGGTCTAAAGATGAGCTTTACATTCTAGAGGTGAACCCCACACCACTGTTCAGGGGGCTGATGGAGGCAACAGGTGTGAATCCAGCGAGGAAAATAGTAGAGTACGCCAGGAGAATCATGAAAAAATAGGATTACCGTTATACTACAGCTTTTACTTACTATTTTTTAAGCTTTCAAGAATTAGCCCTGCCAGGAGTTCCGGCCCTGTTCCTTTCAGCATGTTTATCCCTCTTACCCCCGTCAGCCTGTGGATTCTGCCCATTCCAGCCTGGTTGTCTGTAGCAGGTCCAGTTACAGCTATTGGTTTCAACTTATAGGTTTCCTTAAGGTATTTTACTGAGCCGTACGCTGAAAGTTCGTCCATGGCTGATAGTATGAGTGCTCTCACGTTAGACATGATATGCTCATCGTGGAGAATGTATGGAACCCCGCAGCCAACAATGCTGTCTCCAAGCTCCACCACTATTACGTCTGGGTTTTTCTCGTTGAGCTTGTTTAGTATCCCCTTGGCTGCTGCTACAATCTTACCCTTATCGGTTACAGTTGAGGGTAGGCCGGCGTCTACAAAGCTTAATGCTTCAACTGCGCCAGCATCCTCCATGAACAGGGTATCCTTAAGCCTTGCGACACCTGTGAGCTTGCACGCACATACCTTCAGCCTATGAATCCTGGTGAAACAGTTTATAAGTTCAACAGCCGTGGTGGTCTTACCGCACTCCATAGAGGAGGAAACAATCATGACGAGAGGGGCTGATTCTTCAAGTTTGTCAGCCCATCCGATGCCATAGTCCCTTATATTTACCTTGGACCCGTCGCTTCTTACAGCAACACCCAGGGGCTCAAGGGTTAGGGGTGATCCTAACGCAACTTTGAAAGACTCAACCACGCCTACAACTCCACCAGCGTTTAAAAGATGAAGTATAACCTTGCTGGACACTAGGATTCCATCCCTAGGGATTCTGCCAACAATAGCCTTTGTTGCCTCCCTGTTCCCGAGGACTGCAAGGATATTGTCCCCCTTCCTTATCTTTGCAAGCCTACCGTGGGGTGTCTCTATATTGTCAACTGCGCCGAAGCTCCTTAAAGCTCTTACGAGGACAACATCTCCCTCGACACCTACAGCCTCCTCGAAGTCTGATATTTCCTCGAGTTTCACCCTATATGTTACGGATGATTGCTTGTCAATCTTGACGAAGCTACCTTCTACCACAACTATAGCCGGCGGAAACAATTGAAAAAGTTACCCTTTGCAACTACAGGATTATAATATGCATCCGTAGTGCGAAGACCGCACTGCAGGTTGAACCCTGTGCCCGGTTTATGGGTTAAAGCTTTGATGGTGGCTCTATGCTTAGTGAGGCTAGAAATAAGGGTAGCATTTCATCGTCGAGGAGAAAGTAGCGGTTTTAAAGTGTTCCGGGGGGTCTATGCTTCTTAACGCCTGTCTTAACCTCGAATCCAACCTGTACTCCGCCTATTTGGGCTACTATGTCAACCTCCGACTTATTCCGCCAGTAGTAGATTTCAGCTACTCTGAGCAAGGTGTGAGACGGCGGTGCTTTCGGCTATTACCTCGGGGTATACTTTTACCCTTGTATAGTGTGATAGAACCGTGTATATGAGGGGGTCTATGAAGTGTATCTTCTTATTTTTCCTAAGCATGACTGCTCCACTAGGTGATATAAGATTCAAGGTTTTAGCGGCTAGCAGGTATTCTAGGGTTTCTACGTAGGCTCTCGCCGTGTTCGACGATGAGATGGAGGCTCTCCTCGCTATATCCAGCCAGCTTATTGGGGAGAGTTTTGACTTTAAGATTAAGCTTATCACCTCCTTCATATATTTCCCGCTTCTTCCAGCCTTGTACCAGTCTGACCTCAGCCAGTCTAGGTATGTTCTAATTGTTTGAATAGAGGCTTTTCCTGAAGTATGGTATTCTACAATTGGAGCTGGAAAGCCGCCTGTCTTAAGATACCTGTTGTAGGCTCTCAGTATTGCATCTCTAAACGGTTTATTCGCCCTTAAAGCGTTTATTAGCGAGTCCAGATCTGCTATACTCCCTAAAACAGATCTTCTGAGGCTCATCCCTGAAGATACCTTTATGTAGTCTCCCAGGCATAGTGAGAGCATGTAAACGTCTCTTCCATGTCCTCTTCTGCCAGGGAATCTCGCGCGCGCATCAGCAATATTATTGCAAATATTTATTTAAAGCATTTTTCAATAAAACTGAAAATTAATAGTGCAAGACTTGAAAGACCGTAGCTTGCCTCTGATCTTGACCTGCAACACTTGCAGCACTTAATGTGGGTAAGGATCAGATGCAAGCCTCCGGAAAAGTGGGCTTAGCCTGGCTGTTCTAGGCCTTCGTTTCAATAGGTACTCTATGAGATCGCTTGTCACAAAGTGTTGGGTGTAAATGTTTACCGCTCTGACCCCAGTTAGCTTTTCAACAATCATTCTACCAACGGCTGTGTCCGTTGCGGGGCCAACTACAAGGTCTATGTCGAGGGAGTAATGGAGCCTTGCCACGGCTACCCCGCCGTAGGCTGCTGTAACGTCGCCTGCGGACAGCACTATTGAGCCTACGCTTCTCGACACCTCGGGATCAGAAAGGATTGGAGCCACGCTCCTGTAGCTGCATATGCTGCCCCCGAATTCTATAACTATGAAGTCGGGCTTTGACAGGCCTGCCTTGTATATGAGGCCTTTTGCAACCTTCAAGAGGGTATCTCTGTCAACGTAGGTTGAGGGCAGGCCGGCATCCACGAAATCCAAGACTGGACTGGCCCCCGCGGATTCTAACGCCCTCAGATCCCTCAGTGCTCCCACACCTACAGGCTTAACTGCTGAAACCTTGTAGCCGAGCCTGACAGCTCCCTTGATAAGGTTTGCAGCAGCAGTTGTCTTACCACTGCCGGCAGAGGTGCCTATTACAATGACAAGAGGTGGTGCTCTGCCTATTTTATCCCGCCATTCAACTTTTTTGAAGTCTAAAAGGTTTTGAGCACGTCCGTCTTTTACAAGGGTTCCAAGATATTCAACTTTAAGAGGTGGCCCTACTAGTTGACTGTAGGAGAAAGCCTCCCCAATAAGTCCTCCGAAGGTTAAAAGGTGTAAAGTACAGTGTGGTTTAAGCTTCTCCGGGACGTGTCCGGCTACATCGATGGTTGACTCTTTGCGGCCAAGGACCCCCACGAATATTGCCCCAGGCTTAAGTTTCCTTCTAGACCCGGAGTGGTCCTCAATATATGTGAAAGAGCCCTTGCTGCCTAAAACTTTGACAAGAACCAGGTCTCCAAAGTTTGGCTTCGAAAATGCTACTTCCACTTCTCCCTTAACGTAGGCATTTCTAGCAACAGCTGAGAAATGGTCAGGCTTGTAGAACACCATATTAAGGCATAAATCACTGGTTATAGTTATAACTACATACCATGTATGTAGCGGATTGGCCGAATTTTAGACCCAGTTTCAATTAGATGAATAGGGGGGAGCCTGCATTTGTACGTCCGTCGAACGAGTTTAAGACGGACGCTAGCTTGGGAATTAGATATAGTTTTAAATCCTGGAGGGTAATTTAACGGTTGATGGACGTCCTTTCCGAGATATTCGTTAACGGCGGTGTGGGTGCTTTAATAGGCTTCTCGGTTGGGTATTCTATCAAGAAAGCGTTGAAGATTTTACTATTCCTTACAGGAGCAGTGGTAGCGTTCCTCTACTACCTCTCATACAAGGGATTCATAAGCTTCAAAAGCGACGCTTTCCTAAGATGGCTGGCTGAAAAGCTCTCAGCGGCAATCTCAGAGATAGGGGGGCTAACAAGCGCAATAGTTGAGGCAGCCCCGTTATCCGCCGGTTTTATACTTGGGTTCGCCGTGGGATTCAAAAAAGGCTGATGTCACAATAGCCATTAGAAACACTCTTTAAAGATGATACCTTACGGAAATATCGGTATCCTATGGCCGCAGCTTGAACATCTACCGTTCCTAAGACGCATTTTAACCCTTAATCCGTGCCTTGCTATGACCTTGCGGCCGCAACCCGGGCAGTAGGTACTCTCGTAACGGTGGCCTGGAACATTACCTATATAAACGTAGTTTAGGCCCTTTTCATATGCTTTTTCGACTGCTTGTTCAAGCTTTTCAACTGGTGTCGGCGGCTCAGTATACTTGTAGGCTGGAAAGTATCTTGTAAAATGCAGGGGCGTATCTGGACCGAGAACTTCGAGGTGTTTACCGATTGCCCTCTCTATGGTTTCCATGTCATCGTTCACTCCTGGGACTACTAGGTACACGATTTCCACATGCACTCCATACTTTAATGCTATGGAGGCGTTTCTCCAGGGTATTTCATGGTCTGCACCTTGAATAAACCTTCGATAGGAGTTTTCCCCTCCCTTAACGTCTATTTTCAAGCCTGTGAGGCCGGACTCTATCATCATCTTCAAGGCGTCCACGCTCATATACCCATTTGAGACTATGCAGGAGTATAAGCCCTCTCTTCTTGCACGTTTAAACAGCTCAAGACTGTACTCAAATAGGAGTGTTGGCTCATTAAAACTTACACAGACACCCTTGTCGCCGCTGAGGATCGCCTGTCTGACGACATGTTCCGGGCTAGTATACCATGCTTTTTCAGGCCTTGGCTTTGCCATGCTGAGATGAAAGTTCTGACACCATGGACACTTAAAATTGCAGCCCCATGTAGAAATGGTCATCGCCGAGGTGCCAGGGTAGTAGTGGTAGAACGGTTTTATCTCTATCGGTCTGCTCTCCATCGCGCTTAAATCACCGTAGACCAAGGTGTAAAGGGAACCGTTTATGTTAGCCCTTGTCCCACAGAAACCAAGCATGCCGGGTGCGATTACACATTTCCTCTCGCAAACCCCACATCTAACATTTTCCCCTTCCGTACTCCAGAGGAGAGCTTTTCTTACTGTAGGTCGGCCTGTAAGGTCTATTGTTAAGCGTTGTCTACCTTCCATTTGCACCGGGCTATCTTTAATATTCTCCCACACCCTAATAAAATGTATGGATTACGTTAGACTTGGACGTACCGACATTAAGGTTTCTACCGTTGGAATTGGGACATGGCAGTTTGGCACTGAGGGGTGGGGATACGGTAAAGATTTCACGAGGGAAGACGCTATTAAGGCGGTTAGGGAGGCATTCAGCTACGGTATCAACCTTATAGATCGCGCGCGCGACGGTCCCGATTCCAGGTGTTAAAAAGCCCTCACACTCTGCTGATGCTGCTGGAGCTGCAGGTTGGAGGCTGAGTGAAAGTAATATTAGGGAGATAGACTCCCTCTCAGGACAGGTTGAAATCTCATACTACGCTGGAGGTGAGGATAACTAGTTAGGTGGGGTTATAGCTAAGCACTGGGAAATTTTACGGGTTTAGCGTAGGTCTTAGATGGAAAGATTAATAAGCATAGTGTAGTCCTGGTGGACGATGACCTATGAGGTATAAACTTGACCACATCTCTCTCGGCTCTGTTTTTAAGGTGACGTTTGTCCTAGGCCTTATACTGGGGTTAATCGTAGGTGTGCTTTATGGTCTGATAACAATGACAGGAGTAGCTGCATACGGCTTTCAGGCGCTTCCATTAGGGTACGGAGTGGTTGGAGCTGTCGCTGGCGGGATAGTTGGAGGGATATTGGCGGCTATTATTGCTGTCATATATGCACTCCTGTATAATACTACTGCGAGGATTACTGGCGGGTTAGAGTTCGAGTTGTCTGAGGCTGTTGTGTATCCTGGTGCGCCGGCTGCTGCGCCTACTCCCGGATATGCTGCTCCTAGGCCTGCTGAGGCTGCTCCTAGATGTCCAAGGTGCGGAGGGCCGCTGCGCTACATTAAGGATTATGAGAGGTGGTGGTGCGACAACTGCAGGCAGTATGTGTAGGGCTAGAGGCTGAGCTTTGCTTCCACTATCCTTTTTTCTATCATTTCAAGCTCGTTCTCAAGCCTCTCTTTCATTTCCTTGTATACTTTGCTGGAGATCTCCCCCTTCTGTTTCATCTCCTCAAGCTTTCTGATCTTCTCCTGTATCTTGCTCTTTTCAGCCTCCAAGACTTTTATCTCGTCGTATCCGATGGTCTTGTTGACTATTTCCTCCTCTATCCGTCTTAGTTTGCCTTCCAGCTCCTCGACTTTAGGCCTTATAACGTCCCACTTGACACCCTTCTCGGTCAGGCTTTTAAGCTTCTCGATCTGCCGTTCAATAGCCTTTTTCTCCTCAATAAGCTTTTCAACTTCTCCCATTGTTGTCCACCTATAATAGTCTGGCCCCGCAGTTCGAGCAGAACCTCGCGTTCGGCGATACTTCAGCCCCACATTTCGGACAGGTTTTCTTTGCTAGGGGTGAGCCGCACATCTCACAGAATCTCCCGGGCCTGGTTAGCTTGCCGCAGTTTGGACATGTAATTAGAGTTTCAGTCGCAAGCCTAGCCTCTCCTAGGTACTCTCCAGCCTCGGCCTTTTTCTCAACAACCTTTTCTATAGCTTCTACTTTTGCCCTGGTCTGTATCTTGGCAGCCTCAACCGTGAGGCGGGGTGCACAGTCGATACAGAGGCCTACCTCGTCGTTCCAGCAGTTTCCGCAGACGTATTTCCTGCAGGATGGGCACTGGTGGAAGTGTGCTTTTGCCTCCTCCATAGCCTCGAAGAAAGCCTTGTCGTGCTCCTCATGCCACCTGTAGTCTCTAACCTGCTCAACTGCCGAGGCCCCAGTGTCGAGGACTCCCCCAAGTAGCCTTCCAGCGAAGCTTAAAGCTTTGTGAACCTTGGCAAGGCTGTACTTCTTGTACTGGCTTATGTACCCGCTTCCGCACCTGTCACAGTAGAACACGAACTGGAAGCCGTCATCATCGCTCTTATCATCGTAGTTCCTCACGAAAGCCTTAAGCCTGCTCATAGCTCCTCCAGCCATACCTGCAATGCTAATGTTTTAAATATTATGAGCCTATCGTCCATTGTATCCATTTAATGAAAGTTTTAGATTGTTTATCCGGTGACAAGTAGTCCTGCTATTCTTTCGACTTGGGATGCAAGCTTTGAGGTTTGATACCTGTCCCTGCCGGAGATTATAATCACTAGCTTGCCTGACACCCACCTTGCAACTATGCTTCCCTGCATCATTCTGTCTAGGTCCTGCTGTGTAGCTATACTTCTCACTATTTCCCCTATTCCATCCGGAGCTAGGGGGCCGCCAAGGATTATTAGGCATTGATAGTTTCCATGCAGATAGTCTGCTATGCTTGCTCTCCCAACCTTAAAGTGTATGCTTTCAAGATTTCTCTCAAGGTTTGCTCCTGTGAGGTTCCAGTCTATGCTGTTCGCAAGGATTCGAACCTCTCTAGGTGTAGCTCTCTCCTCTACTGTTACCCTAATAGATTGAGTATCGAATTTGAATGTTATTGTGCCATTCTCCGTGTTCAGAAATACCTCTGTAGGGTTGGGGGTGCATTTTATAACGTATTTTGAAGGTATGATTTCAAGGTTTTTACGTGCAACCCTTAGAGTGAGTCTTTCACTACTGAGTTCTACTTTCGCATGGTAGCAGCCAGACTCTGGAATGTAGATTTCACTAGCTTCAACAGCCCCTGAGAGCACGCTTATCCGGTCGAACAGGCTAGTTATGTGCTCTTTTTCTATGCCTGTTGATGTTTTAAGGGCGTATCCATAATCCTCATATCCGTAGGTCCAATAGGCGTATCCCAGGCCTTTACTCTCAAGCACTTGCAGGAAGTCGTAGATGTACCCTGAAGCATTGAACGCTTGAGCCCCACATCCAAACTCTCCCACCCACAGTGGAACACCTAGTTTTTCAGCATAGCTTATCCAGTACTCCACCAGCTGTTCTATCTCCTGCCTTGACGTGTGCTCGTATCCTGTTATGCCATCCCACGTGTTTCCAGGGTACAGGTGAACATCTAGCACCGCGTTTTCAACGTCTATACTTGGAGGGGTTCCCTTTTCTCCACCCCACACAGGGTTTACAAACACCATGGCCTCCGGGTCTACCTCTCTTATCTGAGATGCCATGTAGCTGTAGAATCCTGGGAGGACATCTGAGAGTTCATCTGTCGGCAGGATTTCCGACGGCACAGGTTCATTGAAGATATCATAGCCTGCAAGCGCCGGGTCTCCGCCGAACACCTCTGCGTAGATTTTCCAGACGTCTGCAAGATAGGACCAGTATTCGCTGTTGCTGAAGAATGCCCCCGAGGCTTCATGGTAGTCGCCCATGTATGGAACAAGCCAGTCCGGAAGCCCGCAACCTCCATACATGGGGCTCCACCTCCACTGGTGAATGTCTAGGACTACGTGTAGGCCGTAGGCTTTTGCCCAGTAGAAGACTGCTATGACATGGTTTAGATACTCCCTGTTCAAACGCCCCATATCAGGCATTAGGTATTCCATCGAAATTGGGAGTCTAACGACGTTAAAGCCCTTGGAGGCCATCCAAGAGAAATCATCAGGTGTCTGATGTAGGAATCCCCACTCCAGCCCTGAGTAGTCGACACCTCTAAGGATTATGGGTTCTCCGCCTTCTCCGACGATATCTCTACCGTTAGATCTGAGCTTTGAAAAATAGTAGCCCCACGGGGTAGACTCTGCCCTTTTTATTTTCGTTATGCTTGTGTTGAAGACGGCCTGGGCGTTTTGAAGCCTTCCCCTAGCTATCATATCACGCATCTGTCTACAGTCACCTTCAAGTTCAGGCCAGGCTTCTGAGATTGCATGTAGAGTTCTATAAAGCCTTAGAGCATCTGATTTGTCAAATGCGTTATCCCCAACAAGTATAGCTGCTTTGAAACTCGCTTTTCCCAGGCCAGAGTACCGCTCACCAGAAGCTTTGCCGCCTATGTACCATTTAAACCCGTACTCCGATCCTCCCCATGCTCTTTCGTCGTCAATGCTCAGGGCTGGCAGTGTAAGGTTTAACTGGACTACTGATACCTCTATGTTACGATATTTCAGACTAAACTGTATTGCGGATGTTTCATAACAGATGTAAGGTGTAATCAGGCGGTATGGGAGTTCAACGCTGTAAGATCCATAGGTAACATTGTAGATATCGATGTATAACCCTTTATAGAGGCTAGTCGGCAGCCCCCAACCCCCCCATGCGACGGCCTCTGCGTTCTCGGAATAATCTACTGAAACCTCAAAGAATATTACTCCAGACTTCCACACCTCAACCCTTGAGTAGCCTTCCAAGTATAGATCTCCGTCTTCAAGGCTGAAAGTTGAATGTACGACCTTCGATTCCTCATTATCCTCAAGCCAGGATTCGCCGTCCATCCATGCCTGATGGTGAAAGTTCGACCAGCCCGGCCCCCATATACCAATACCTACTGTGGTTAGCAGCTCCGTGCCGTTATACTTGATACTTTCTATAGCTCCCTGCTTTGTGAAGGTAACTTCAAATTCACCGTAGGAGACTGTTAGAGTTTGGCTTGCACGCACTAATGGTTGAAGAAGAAGGATTAAAATTAGGGGTAGTATCGTTTTCACAGTTAGCAATTACAACTATTCAACATTATTAAGGTTTGTTCTGAGGGCTGTTTTAGTTTTTTCTTCTGTCTTCAATTATTCTTCCATCTTTAACCCTTATTATTCTGTCTGCGTAGCTGGCGACCTCCGGGTCGTGGGTTACGACGATAAAGGTTTGCCCCCTTTCCTTATTAAGCTTTTTCATGAGGCTCATTATCTCTCTGCCTGATTTGGAGTCCAGGTTCCCGGTTGGCTCGTCTGCGAGGACTATTGCGGGGTTGTTGGCGAGTGCCCGTGCAATCGCTACTCTCTGGCTTTGGCCGCCGCTGAGCTCTGTTGGCTTGTGGTACAGCCTGTCACCAAGCCCCACAAGTTCCAGTAGCATTTTTGCACGTGCCCTCATCTCCGCTTTTGACAGGCCTCCATTAAGGCTCATTGGAAGCATCACGTTTTCGAGAGCGTTCAGGACAGGTATGAGGTTGAAGAATTGGAAGACGAAGCCTATCTTCTTCGCCCTGAGGCTTGCAAGCTCGTCCTCGCTAAGGTATATTGTGTTGACGCCGTCGATGAGCACGTCCCCGTAGGTCGGCCTGTCGATGCCTCCTATTATGTTTAGTAGGGTTGTTTTTCCGCTTCCAGACGCGCCCATTATCGCCACAAACTCACCTGGCATTATTTTCAGGTTTATATTCCTTAGCGCCACGACCTTGATCTTCCCCAGAAGGTAGACCTTATACACTTTCCTTAGCTCGACCGCTGGCTTATTCATAGCGGAGCGCCTCTACAGGTCTTAGGTTTGAAGCTCTATAAGAGGGGTACAGGCCTGCACCGATACCTACAAGTATTGATACGCCTGAGGCGAAGAGGAAAACCCAACTGTACAGCTTAAATGGTAGAAATAGTCCAGTCCACTTGAATATGAAAAGTGAAGCGAGCTTAGTCATTACTACCCCTCCAACGCAGCCTATAGCTCCTCCTATTATCCCTAGAAGTACGCTTTCAAAGAGGAACATGACCAGTATCTTCTTCCTGCTTGCCCCGATAGCCTTCAGTATCCCTATCTGCCTGGTTCTCTCAAGCACAGAGGTCATAATTGTGTTCATCACACCAAGGCCACCAACCAGTAGGGATATTGCTCCAAGCCCTAGGAGTACGCTGTTAATCGTTCCCATTATCTGACTAACCCCCTCCATTAGGAACTTTTTCTCCACAACCCTTAGCCCTTTGAACCTCTTCTCTATCTGTGTTTTCACCGAGTCAGCGTATCTCTCATCTTCAAGCTTCACAAGGATCATTGTTGCCTTACCATATTCTCCATAGAGTTTCTCCACTGTGCTGTATGGTAGATATACCGTCTGATCCTGATCCCCGAAGCCCGTGGGCTTCGCTACCGCTATCACCCTCAAGGTTACGTACTTCTCCCCATCGACGTCAAGCCTTACTTTCAAGGTGTCCCCCGGCTTCAGGTCTAGGGCGTCAGCTATGCTGTAGCCTATGACAGCTGAGAGCTTACCCTCATCTTTGGGAAGCCAGTCCCTTCCCGATGCGAGTTCAACATTGGATATTTTGTCGGCTTCCTGTGGGTCAACACCCATAACGCTTATAGGGAGTATACTGTACTTCGGTATATAAACGTGTTCTGAGAGGATCGGGACTGCAGCGTCTACACCCTTTATCCGTTTGATCTCTCTTGCGAGGCTTGCGTCCAGCTGGCCTCCTGTTGAGAATATGAGCTGGTTCTCGTTGATCACTATGAACCCTGCCCCAAGGATTTTATCCAGGGATTTTCTTATCTGCTCCTGCATTCCGAACCCTATTGAGAGGAGAGCAACTATTGTTGCAACTCCCACGGCTATCCCTAGGATTGTAAGCATGCTTCTACTTTTCCTCTCGAAAATTTCCCGCCTTGAAACCGTGTATACGCTCACTTCTCTCCCTCCAGGCTTGAAATATCCATTTTAGGCTCGTAATGCGGGGTTCTAACGCTTTCCCTACCTTTCAGGAACGAGAGGATCAGCAACATTGCTATAACCAGAGCTGAAACAGCAATAACCAGGTTAGCTGAGAACTTAAATCCCCCCTCTCCCTTGCCACTTGTAGACTCCGATGTTGAAACTCTTACGGGTATTGACATTTTCTCCTCGTGTTTCACGCCTAGGCTGTCGACATAGGATACTATGATCGTGATGTTGTACAGTCCTGGCTCCACAGGACCTACTGATACCGGTAGCACGAAGTCCCCTGCCTGCCCAGCGGAAATGTCGCCAACATAGGTGGGTGTTAGAGCTATGACTGGCTGCCCCTGCAGGATAGAGACACTTACTGCTTTAACATCGCTTAAACCTATGTTTGCCACTGTTCCGGAAATCTCGCCGGCTTCACCTATAGCTAGAGGCTCCGGGGTTGTTTCGATGTCGTAGACTTTCACCATACTTCTCCTCACAACGTAGACTCCAATGTAGTGCATCTCCTCGTATTTGTTCCCCATAGGGTCAGCATACTCCAGCTTGAGGGATAACACGTAAACGTTAGGCTCTGCGTCAGGCTTAACGACTAGGGTGAAGCAGGCTTTTACGGTGGAGCCTGCTTCGACTCTGCCAATATATATTCTGTTGGAGGACTCGTAAGGGACAAATGGTGACTCTATAGTTGTTGTCTCCGAGGTTGTCGTGGTTGGTATTGATACGCCAGGCATTACCTCCACGGTTTCCTGCTGCTGCTCCTCTTCAGGCGCGATCATCAGGTTTAAGTAAGTATTTAGTGCATCTGTGCCTCCATCGTTGGCCAATGCAATGCTTAAGTTTACGGTCTCTCCTGTGAAGGCTGGGTTCGGGTTTAAATCTATGCTCACAACTGATAGGTACGCTTTAGGTGCAGGTATCTTGCTTGGCTTCTCATATGGGGCCAATACAATTACATAAGCCTTATATATCTCCTTAACCTGATCTCCCCTCTCCCCTAAGTAGTTCACTGATATATGGACTGGATAGGATCCGGGAATAGCTGTCTCAGCGATGTGGAATAGAAGTGGAAAACTCACGAACTTCCCGGGTTCAAGCATCTCATAGTAGAAGCTCTGTCCACCGTACAGGCCGATAGGCGGGCCTGACTCCTCCGATTCAACTCCCATCAGCTGGCTAAGATCTACATCTGCGTATGATGTGACCGGGTAGGCTGATATTCTTAGAGAGTAGACTGGAAGGTTGCCTCTATTCTCGATAGTCACTATTACTGCAGCTGTGTCCCCGGGCCTGCCAGGCTTGGAGTAGTATGAGACAGTTAAAACTCCTTGGCTCAGCCCAATCCTGACAGGGAGTACGAACTCGTCGCGGCCTCTGCCGGAGGCTTGTCCTCTGTGCCTGTAGTAGGTATATTCCACTTTCATGTTCACATTGTATATGCCATCTTGGGCTTCCTCGTCGACCTTAAGCATGAAGGTTACCTGGAATGCTCGTCCTGGCGTTACGTTTCTAGGTGTAAGTCCAATCGCTTCTTTAGACCCGTCTACGGCACTTATCGGAACATTGTCCAGCTCTAGTACAGCTGATATCTGGCCTATGTAGAAGTCTGAGTTTATAAGGATAACTTTTAGGGGGGCTGTCTGACCTGGATAGGCAGTGTACCCGGGTGTTTCCCAGTAGACGTCGTAAACATTTAGCCCTGAAGAGATAATAGTGCTAATAGGCAGGATTAGCAATAGCAACAGTACTACTGAAGCTATTCTTTTACCACTCAATTCCGTCCACCTCCATACTTTTTTCAGCCTCTTCCACCTTCCTGGAGAGGAACCTGTAAAACCTGTTAAGCCTCTCCGCCCTTTCGAAGCAGAATCTTCCCTTCTCACTATTATCGTTCCTAAGAAGGCTCATCGTGTATTCTGTTGTCGAGATCATTATCTTTATGTTCTCCTTTACCTTGTTTATGAAAAGTGCTATTAGATGCCTCTCACTTTCAATAGGTTTGAACTTGGCCTTTCTAAGGCCTACGATCCTCCGCCTCGTGACCAGCCCCAGCCTTAGAAGTATTCTAAGTGAGTTATGGACTGACGTGAGGCTGTAGCCCGTTTCATCTGCGATTTCATCCATCGTTAAAGGTTTATTGGAAAGGTATAGTGTCCCGAACACTACCCCAGGCGTAAATCCGAATCCCCATTCCTTGAAGATGCGGCCGAATGCTTCTACAAGTCTCTCCCTCGCGTCCGAGATTTTACTCATGTATAACACCATTTCATATTCTTCAATAATTTATGAAATTTCGGAAAATATAAAACTATGTCTTAAGAGCCCACGACACAAGGCTAGGTTGAACATTAAATAAAACGCAAAGGTATGTGGCATTAGCTACAGACGGTGTGAAACTTGGCATTATCAGGTAAAGTGACAGTAAAGGTGAAAATATGGTTTGAAAACCAGGAGGGCGAGGCAATAATTGGATATGGAGGATACTGGCTCCTGAAAGCGATAGCCGAATCTCAAAGCCTCACAGAAGCATCTAAGAAGCTAAACATGTCCTATGGTAAGGTTCTAAAAATTTTAAGGAAGATGGAGAAGGCTTACGGCCGCAAGATAGTAAGCACGGCAAGAGGAGGATACGGAGGGGGAGGAAAAGCAACCCTAACAGGGGAGGCAATTATACTAATAGAAAGCTACAGTAAGATCCTAACGCAAGTTATGGAGAGCATAGAGATGTTGGGGTTTAAAGTGGGGCCTCTACCGCCTGATCGAAAGTTGAACGGAGTGCTTCTTAATAAGACTACTACCACCGCCAAGACTCACTAAACGGTACACCTGTCTACCATCCACAACCTTTGAGTATAAAAGCTCATCAACGCCATACTCGAAGAGAACTCTACAAGGCGGTGTGGTAAGCCCAACCACGAGGTTATAGCCGCCTGAAGCCTTAAGAAGCTTTTCAAGGCTCTTATTAACAAAAGCTGACCCGGAAATCACCGCGAGGTCGGCCATAGGCAAATACTCCTGGTAAGCCTCGTCTGGTAGAACCCCCTCGAAAAAAGATTTCTCAATCACAACATAGCGGCTTGGGATGTTGAGGAAGGGTTTAAAATATCCTACGAAAACTACGAATCTAGCATCCTTACACAGCTCCTTAATCCTACGGTAACCTTCAACTTTGGTACCCCCGGGATCTGGTAGAAGGGAGTTCACGGCTGCAGTTCCAAGTGACGCAACATTAAGATCCCATTCAAGGCATAGCTTCGCAGCATCAAAGCCGTACTCTATGCTAGGCCTATCTATAGTCGACATCCAATTCCTAAAACGATAGGCAACACCACACCTGCCATCCTCAAGTAAGACGCTAATGTACTTAAGGCCTAAACATACTCCATCTATCTTCCCATCACTGGCGACATCAACTACATATTTTAAAACATCGTTTACAAGCCCCACGATGAAACCTTAAATATGCTATAATATAACCTGAACCTTGCATAGCAGGCAAGGCTCGAGTCGAAATTAATATTCAAAAAACGCACTATCATGAGAATGAGAGGTATGGGAAGAGTTGATGACTTAAAACGGCGTATACCATTTTATAAACCTAATTGAAAACAAGGAAACATTTATAGCAGAAGAATAAAAATGTACTAATGACGGTAGAATTAATATTTGATAGTAAGAATGCTTAGATACCAATATAAAGATTTCCAGCTCTCTTCTTTTTAACCCAGGTAGCCCTCTATACCAAGAGTAGGTGAAGAGTGGATGATAAATCCCCAAGGGGGGGCTGGTAGACAGGATGAGATGGAGATGACAGACTTATATTCAATTCTAAAGTATTATGAGGTAATTCTCGAGGAGGATAGGGTTAGCGAGGAGTGTAAAAACATTGTTAAGGTCTTTGGTGTAGGCGGGGCAGGTTCAAACATGATAACACTCCTTAAAAGGATGGGGGTACAGGGAGCCGAGCTCATAGCTGTTAACACTGACTCGAGACATCTAGATCTCACACACGCCGACAAAAAGATACTGATAGGGTATAACATAACGGGTGGGAGGGGAGTAGGAGGCGACCCGGAGCTTGGAGAGAAATGCGCCAGAGAAGACATCAGAAAGATAATAGATGCAATTGGAGATGCAGAGCTTGTATTCGTCGCCTACGGCCTGGGTGGCGGGACGGGGACGGGTGCAGGCCCAGTTATAGCTGAGGCTGCAAAGGAGAAGGGTGCAATCGTAATAGGATGTGTAACCCTACCCTTCGAAGGAGAGGGCAAATGGAAGATGGACATAGCCTTAAAAGGACTGAAAAAGCTTAGAGAACACGCGGACACCGTTGCTGCGATATCTAATGAGAGGCTGAATCAAGTGGCGGGGCACCTAACCCTGATAAAAGCCCTCGAAGTAGGAACCCTAATTCTGGCATTAATGGTGAAAGGCGTAACAGAGCTTGTGACTAAGCCAGCCCTGATGAATATAGACCTAGCAGACCTTAGAGCCCTAATGAGCCGTGGCGGAATGGCAGCCGTATGCGTGGGCTACGCAGAAGGCAACAACAGGTGCCTCGAAGCCTTAAGAATGGCCCTCAAAAACCCCCTGCTTGAGGTAGACCCAACAGGCGCTAACGGCGCCCTAATAGTTGTAAGGGGAGGGTCGGACCTAACACTAAGTGAGATCAGGAGAGTTACAGAGCAGATTGCATCAAAAATGGTTGGAGAGGCAAACCTGAAATGGGGAGCAGACATAAACAAGAACCTCGAAGGGAAAGTGAAGATACTGGTAGTTCTAACAGGGATAAAGCTAAAAACTCCAGGCACAAACGTTACCACGATAGGGCCCGAAGAGGAGGAAAGTAAAAGGATAGAGGAAATACTCCCAACAATAGAAATATAAAAATGGAAGGATTGTTCGACCATGTACAATCAGGTCCCTTTACCACGTGATATTTTGATATTTTAATGTGTCAATAGTCCTTAACAAGGTAAAGGCTGGAACTAAGATAAGAGGTTCAAGCGATAACGCCGAAGCATAGAGTGGAAATTGAAAGCTACCTCCATTAATTTGAATAATAAAAAGAAGGGGGTTATTTAAGCCTCCCCTAGTACGGCAATGACAATGCAGACAGCTGAGAGGCCAGCTATCGCCAGACTTGAACTGTTGTACTTTGAAAGATGCTTTGACGGGCCAGCAAAGGCCCCACGTCATCGACGAACCATTCCTCATAGGTGATGCTAGAGTCATGCGTGTGAGTGAATTTTATTTGAAGGATCTGTTGTTCGAGGGAAAGCTTGTAGGTTTATATCTATAGGGAGCTGAGGATGTCTAATAGTTTCCTCCCTATGGTATTTATTTCTTGTTTTTCTTCTTCTGTGATGATGTTTGGGATTTCTACTATTTCTCTTCCTACTTTCACCGGTCTGCTGAGGTATATTTCTTCTTTATCTATTTTGTATGGTGTTGCTATGCTTAGCGTTTTGCCTTCGTCCAGTGCTATTGCCTTTATTATCTCTACGAACGCTGCTGCGGGGCCTAGCATTGTTCCTCCTGCTTTTTGGATTATTTTATCTGCCATTAGTGTAGTTTCATCCCTGGCTTTCTCCATGTCTATACTTACACCTTTAGCTTTAAGCCATCTGTGTATAGGTATCCCCTCAACTTTAACTGTTGACCACAGGGGGACTATGTGTCTCCCGTGTCCTCCGCCCACGTATCCTTCTATCATACTTGGCTTGACGTTAAGCATTTCAGCGAGGACTATTCTAAAGCGTAGCGTGTCGAGGTGGCATCCGCTGCCGATAACGTTTCCACCCGTATATCTTTTGAACAATGTTGCTATGAGATCCACCGGGTTAGTGACTATGAGGTAAACTGCCTCCTCATTGTTTGGGTAGATCCTTCTGGCTATGTCCCTTGTTATCTCGGCGTTTACCTTGAGGAGGTCCATCCTTGTCATGCCAGGCTTTCTTGGCCTACCGGCTGTTATAACCACTATATCGGCTTCTCTAACATCAGAGGCGTCTTCATACGCTTCAATGCCAATATCAACCCCTATCGATGCAGCTGCCGCATGCAAGTCCCTTGCAACAGCCCATGAGAGTCCTGGGATGACATCAACCAAGGATATTCTATCTACAATTTTCTCTGAGACGAGAAGCAGAGATATGCAACTTCCCACCCTACCAACGCCGACAATAGCAACATGCAGGGCTCATTCACCAGCATATTAAACCGAGGCCAAATTATAAGCATGAAGTATCCTATGCAAGGATACAAATCTCTAGCGGATGAGCCTTCCGTTGTAGTACGCCTCGCAATGTTAGTTGTGACCTTATGGTACTATTTTTTCCTTTTGCTCCTGTGCCTCACGGATCTGCCTGTATACGTGGCTGGGTAGGGCTATATCTTCCCTCCTAACCGTTACTGGAAGTGGCTTAACTATCATGCCACGGCCGTCCAGGATGTTCACTATATGTAGTCTTAGGTCGTGGTTTGTATTCCTCATCTTCTCCACTAGGACATACCTGTTTAGCCTCCCAGCTCTCACCGACCTTATGAACCTTATTATGCCGTCTGCCACGTGCTCAAGGCCGAAGCCGAATGCTTGACTTGTGGTCACCGCGTACTGTGTCACTGCGAGGACTGTAAGATGCCAGGGCTGCAGCCTCTTCTTTAGCTGGTAGCTGTAGTGTCTGGCCATTGCAGGCTTGTCAAGCCAGAAGGCTGAGAGAGAGTCTATCACGCATCTCACGTGCCCGTAGCCAAGCCTTTTCTTAGCCTCCACTATCCTCGTGATTAGGCTCTCTACGTCTAGAGAGCTTAGGCTCCATTCTCCCCTGCCGAGGAAGTCTATCATTACAAGGTCTCCGTGCAAGTATGCTTCTCTAAGCTTCATGTTGAACTGGTCAGCCTGCCCAAGCACTGACTCCACATCCTCCTCAGTCGTAACGTAGATCGCTTTTCCACCCTCCGCCAATCCTTGGTTCACATAGTGAAGGCAGAAAATAGTCTTACCAGTACCGGGCTCCCCAGCCACGCATACAAGAAAACCTCTAGGAATGCCACCTTGCAGCATTCTATCTATACCATCCACTCCAGTGCTAAGCCTCTCCAACAAGTCTATATAATCATTCGGTTTTTAAAACAGTGCCTGTCCCGCTTATCCTGTAAGAATAGTTTGCCGCAACTAAGCATAAATCTCTATACATCTCTCGGCAAGCGAGCCGTACAGGGATACCTTAACCGTTGTTAAATCGTATGCCAGGAGCGTTATAGAAAAGACAAAAATGGGGGGTTGTTAGTGTACTTTTAGGGAAACAAGTATTAGGAGCACTCCTACGGCTACGGTTACCATGGATATAGGCATTTCTGGAACGGGGCCTGGCGGCTGCGCTGGTTCAACCCAGTAGAGCATATTTATTATGAAGGGTACCGGATCATCCCATGTTCCACTAATCGCGGCTCCAACGCATACCGCCCTATTTCCATATGTTGGGTTCTCGTGTACCGAGATTGCTAGATCCGGTCCTTTATCGCTTGACGGGCTCCCTCCACCCCAGTATGCTATTCCATGGGCGTTAGGATCCGTTGTGACAAGGTTGAAGCCGTCGCCTTTAGTGTATTGGTCGTTCCATGTTCCTGTTATTGGGAATGTTATCGTGTTAGGGGTGTTGAAGAGCGGATGTGAGGGATCCCAGGCTAGGAGCTGGTTGTCATATGATGTTGAGTCATGGTCCCAGTCGTATACTCCCACTGCACAGGCCAGTGGGTCCCCAACATCACACTGGTGGTCCCAGAATATTTCTCCTCCCTCGAGTATTAGGTCTCCGTAACCATTATTATAGTAGTCAGCGAGGGTCTGGGCTTCAGCGGTGTTTATCGCAACATCTTCGTTGCCTGTGGCCCAGATTACTACGTCGTAGTTTTGGAGGTCTGTGAATGATGGAGACCCGCTTGTGGATGTGTGCCATTCTGTTAGGGTGTATCCTGACATCGCAGGCTGTGAGAAGGCGTCATGGTACGGGGTTACATCTACACTCATCTCCTCTGGCACGTTTAAGATTTCCCCGTCCTCCTTCTCCACGGTTTCCGAAGGTCTAGCCCCATCATCATCAATAACCAGCAGTACGTTAACCTGGCCATTGCTTCTCACAAGTGCGGCATGTACGGCTATGGAGGATATTAGTAGCACTAAACCTAGCGAAACGTATAACTTATTCATATGACTTTCACCATTTTATTAGACTTGAAATATATAAGTTTTAGGTTCTCCCGCTACGTTGTTAAGAGATTTACTTTAGAACTACAATTTTTTGAGACTAAATGTATGAGGGTTTGGGTTTAAGGGCGTCCTCCACTGTTAGGCCTGCCAGTATTAGGCTAAGTGTTAGAAGGGTGAGGCAGATTGCTGGTGGTATTAGCATCCACCAGCCTCTTGAGAATGCTTTTGTCGAGTAGAGTGTTGAGTATGATATCATGCTACCCCAGGTTATGGTTGGAGATATTCTCATCTCCTCCGCTGTCCCGACCAGCCTCCTGTAGCCTAGGAAGTCTAGGGTTGACTGAAGGGTTGTTGCTACCACTGCCGTGTAGGTTAGGCTTGAGATCAGCACAGGGAGTACTGCTGGGAGTATATGCCTCCTTATAATGTGAATGTTACCCGCGCCCATCGCTCTTGCGGACTCAACGTGTAGTTTAGAATTTTCCTCTACAACCCTGTTTCTCACAAGCTTGGCGACGACAGCCCAGCTTGAAAGTGCTGCTACGAGCGCAGATCTCAGCGTGGGGTTAGATATGAGTATGGATATTCCTGACACGCCCGGCATCCCCGTCATCATCGAGAGGATTGTCTGCTCGAATGACACGGGGAAAATACCTACAAATACTATGACGGGGATCGAAAGGAAAACGTCGGCAAGCCTGTCGATAAGGTATGCTAGTAGGGTATCTTCAAGGTAGCCGGACGTAAGCCCCATGATCCCTCCTATGAGAAGGGCGGCCCCTACTGCCCCAACCGCCTCTGCTACGCTTGACCTTGAAGCCCAGCAGAGCCTTGAAAGGACGTCTCTTCCATACTCGTCTGTCCCAAGAGGGTGGTCTAGGGACGGGGGCTGCTCTGACAGGCCCATCAGGCCGGCTTCAGGGTCTCCAAGCATCGGCGCAGCCAACGCCATGACTGCGAAGCACACCATGAAAGCTATAGATAGTCTAAAATTTGCATAAGATAACGCTTTCAGAACCGTATGTTTAACTCTAGATATCAGCCTTCTAATCCTTGGACGCCTTACCCTAGGCTTCTGAAGTATTATTACGGGTCTCGCCCGTGCAACGCTATGCGGGTACTGGTGGGGATATAAAGTTCTATGGGCCACATCTACGAGGAATGTGGCTCCTGCAACGGTTACTCCTATCGTGAGAAAGGATGCTTCAAGGACTGGGTAGTCATAGTAAAGTAGTGCTTTATAAACCAGGTTTCCAAGCCCCCCATAGGAGAATATAACCTCGGTTAGGGTTACAGGTATTATCACCATAACGGGTATGTAGGGTAATGATGCTATCACCGTTGACATTGCATTCTTAAGGCCGTGCTTGAACAATATCCTGTAGTTTCTCACTCCCTTGGCTCTAGCAGTCAATATGTAGTCCTCTGCCAGGACGTCGGCCATTGTTGACCTGACAATCAGGTAGAAGAGCCCCATTATGCTTAGGGAAACGGTTAGTGCCGGCAGGAACAGATGCCATGCTACGTCGAGGATGAACCCTAGAGGGTCGTTTAGCAGAGGATTATCCATGAATGCGTACTTCTCCCCTCTTTTATGGGCGAGGGGGAACAGTCCAGGCCCGACAGCTAAGCCCTTCCACAGGAGCAAGCCTGTGATGAAGGGAGGTGTGGAGTAAGATAGAATCACCATTATGGTAAGCAGTTTCTCCAGCTTTCCGCCTTTATATTGGGAAGCTAACACGCCTAGCGTTAAGCCTATTAGTACTCCCCCAGATGTGCCCGCTAGGAACAGGAGGATGCTCCATGGAAGCTTTTCGAGAACCACCGATAATACTCTGTCTTCCCCAACCCTGCTGTAGCCGAATCCTTCCAGGCTGAGCTTCACGAACATGGAGAACTGCTGAACGAGGGAATACTGCTCCCCCCTATGCCTCCACCTTGACATGAAAGCCGGAAGGCCTGGTCTGTATGCTAGGAGTGCAAAGTCCAACAGATAGATTAGTACTACGGTTGACACGAAGGATAAGAATCTTCTACGAAACCATCCCATCTCTAGCTAGTTAGACCTCACAGAGATTAATAAGGTTAGTACGGGTGGCTATCCTGACTTATCGTAAGAAATGATTAAAAATAGGATTGAGGTTTTATGGTTTACTATCTGGAAAATGCTGGTATTACTCTGGACGCTATGAGGTCTATCGACTTTCTGATGTTCGATCCTATCGGCGACCCGACGACGAACTGGTTTACTCCAAGCTTGAAGAGCCTTTCAACCTTTTCCAGGCACTGCTCCGGGTTTCCAGCTATTGAGAAGGCTTCTATCATATCGGGTGTGACCTTTGAGAAGGCTTCTCCCCATGCCGCCTTGTCAAGTAACTTCCTCAAGGTCTTAGCCTGGTCAAGCGGTATATCGTGCTTTTCCAGAAGGAAGTCTGGTGCTCCTGCGACTATGAAGGCGACGACCGGAAGTGTCGCCTTTATCGCCTCCTTCTCGTCCTCAGCGATGGAGAACGACGTGTATATGGCTATGTCTATGTCGTCCCTTGTCCTTCCAGCCTCCCTTAGACCCTCGTCCACGTGCTTCAGCGCATCCTCAACGTCCCTTGGGTGCGAGGCGTTTATCAGTACCCCGTCTCCGATTCTGGCTGCTAGACGCAGCATTTTAGGCCCTTGGGCTCCAACGTAGATCTTTATCTTCCCGCTTGTCTTGAAGGCAAACTTTGCACTCTTGATGTCAAATATTTTCCCCCGGTAGCTCACCTTCTCGCCTGAGAGCAGCCCCCTACATATCTCCACACACTCCTTCACGGCTGTCAGCGGCTTCCCAGCCTTGACGCCTAGCATTCCAAGGGTTGTCTTGTCTCCAGCGCCGATGCCAAGCATTATCCTGCCAGGAGCTATCTCGTCAAGGCTTCCGATAGCCTGCGCCGTCACTACTGGGTTTGCCAGGTAAGGATTTGTTACGCCAACGCCTACGTTTATCTTGCTCGTGTAAACCGCGATCGTGGCCATTGTAACGTATGGGTTACGGTTCATGAAGTGGTCTGTTATCCATATGCTGCTGAACCCCTGCTTTTCAGCCTGGACTGAGTAGTAGACTATCTTCCAGTAGGGCTCTTGGGGTATAAATTCTATCCCGAACATCCCACTCACCTCTTGAATCCTTCTATTATCTCTGCCGTTTTCTCCTCGTTCGCGGCCGCCGCCACTTCCATGAGGACCTTTAGACCCTCGTCTGAGTGGAGAAGTCCATCCCTCCAGTATTCAAGCATCCTCTTTACAGGCTCGGCTGGAACTTTATGTGCCTTCTTAGGCTTCAAGGCTAGGACTACGTCTATAAGCTTATCCACAAGGGCTTTCTTCTCTTCCGGGGCTAGATTTTCAGGGAGCTCCACTATACAACCACCGTTTGACACCGCCCCTCCAAAAATTTAAAATGTTATATTCCAACCCGTGGAGAGCCGAATCTTAGCCTGTACTTGGCTTGTCTACATGAGATTGCACTATAAGCACTTGCATTTTATGATATTGAATTGACAAAATATATTTAAGTCTTTGTCATTTAATTATCATGATGGAGAGGCTCGTCTCCAGGCTTAACCCATGGTGGAAAGGTGATGGGTGGGAGGACGTTGACCAAGACCTTAAAAGGTACAGGGATATGAATGTTAGATGGGTTCCAAGCTGGATAGGAGACATCTCTATCAGGCCTTTCTCCCTCAACTTCATCTTCGGGCCCAGGCAGATAGGCAAAACCACCGGCGTGAAGCTCTGGATAGCCGGGCTTTTAAAGTCGGGGTTCAAGCCTGAATCAGTATTCTATTTTAACTGCGATTTCCTAGCCGACATGAAGGATTTAATGAGGGTTTTAGAGTTCTACATGAGGTTTAGGGTTGAGAAGGGTGTTAAACGGTCGGTCATAGTTCTCGACGAGGTTACATCTGTAGAGTACTGGTGGAAGCCCATCAAAGGGTACATCGACCTTGGACTATTCGAAAACGATGTGATAGTTGCCCTTGGGTCAGCATCCTTCAGAATTAGAAGGTTTGCCGAAAGCTTCCCCGGAAGAAGGGGAAACGGCGTAGACATAGCGGCCCTACCACTATCATTCGGGAAGTTCATGGAGGTCCACGGCCTCGGGGGAGATTACCTGGAGGCTGAAGCAATGTTTACAAGGTATACTGAAACCGGCGGGTTCCCTAGGAGCATAAATAGGGACGGCAGGTTCCTGGAGGACTTTGTCTCAAGCGTTGTGAGGGATGTAGCTAAGGCCGGCAGAAGTATTAGAACATTCCTGCAGGTGATGAGGAAGATAATCGAAAAAGCCCCCAGCCCAGTAGGATACCACACCATAGCTGGAGACCTTGGCCTGTCACATAATACGGTTAGAGATTACATCGAGCTAATGCAGGACATGTTCCTGCTGGGAGTAGCCTACTATATGGATCCCTCCGGGAAAGTCAGCCTCAGGAGGGAGAAAAAAATATTTCTTAGAGATCCGTTCATAGCTACAGCCTTCGCTTCAATACTCGGCGTTGAGCTTAGAAGGGACTTCCTCTACGAGTGGATAGTGCAGGAGCACATGTACAGGAGGTTTGGAGAGATCTACTACTTCAGAAACTCGTACGAAGTCGACTGCATAGCCGGAGATATGAAGGTTGAGGTAAAGGCCGGAAAGCCCCACAGAAAATACCCGAGGAGCGTCATAGTTCTAGACGAGGATAGTCTACCAGAATTCCTACTTAAACTTGGGGTTTAAGGCCCAGCATCGACGCATGTTCTAAGGACACCCACAGCACTAAGCATGCCGTGTTACAGGGTCCGCCCAGCCACCTGCCAAACCCATGTAAACTTCCACCATTAGCACGTTTAAGGGATTAACCACCCATCATGGCTTAATAACAAGTTTGACCGCCTGTGAAACCATGCTTAGGTATTTGAGGGCTACACCATATGATGGGAAAGACCTAAGCCCACATTCAGGGCCGGCGTATTTAACCCTCCCCCCGTAGGCTCTAACGATTTTCTTAAGCCTTTCACTCATGAGCCGTACGTCCTCAAGGAACAACGCGGGGTCTAAGCTTCCATCCTTAATCTTCCTCCATGCCACATCAACGGTTAAACCGTACTCGCCAAGCTTGGACTCTAGAAGCCTGTCGTAGTTCGTCCTGCAGACGGCTGCCTTCACCCTCAAGTTGCTACGGGTAACCCTCTCCACAAGCTCGCCACTACGGTAGAGGGGATCCTCAACATGGGACTCTACTATGTCAAGGTTCCGCAGCTTCCAGATCACGCTACCAGACGTACTGTGAAGGTGAATACATGTTTCGGCTCCCGCCACTTTACACCTATGTAGAATCTTATCTATGACGCCAGCCAGAACCTGCACACCTTCACCCCCAACGTCGAGAAGAGGGTCGTCAACCATGCCTAGAACAGGCTCATCCAAGCTAACCATGACACTGCTAAACACGGCTGCAGCCTTAACCGTCTCCCCAGCTATCTCTGAGAGTACGTCACCCAGGGCCTCCCACAGCCAAAGCTTGTCAGAAATCCCCGTAAAACTGTACGACAGCGTGTAGGGGCTCGTAACACATATTCTTATGGATGGAACCCCACCTATCTCATCCTCTATGCCCCCTATGCTGTCAGCTAGGATCTTAACCTCTGGGATGACATGCTCCCTAGGCTCCAAGGGTTTCAAAACCGTGTATCCGCCCTTAGCCTTGGATACCCCATCTATCATTTCCAGGAACATCTCATTCATATCCCGGTACTGCGGGTATGTTGGAACCTGGATTCCAGCCTTTAATTTACCTATGAAACCCTCAACAACAGCCTTCTCGAAAACGTCAGGATTGGCCCTATAGTCTGAGACTGGGTAGGGATCCGGCAGGCTCCCGACATCAACCGTTCTAATATTTAGATATGTTGAGACGTCCACACCGTAGAACAGACAGCCCCAAACTTATTTAGTTTCCCATGAGATCTATACTTGATGCAGGTAGGAGAGTTTAAAGTTAGGATATCAGGCACAGCATGCGGCACCGCGTCCGACGTCAAGATGGTTATCGAGGCAGAGTCTGAAAAAGGTTTTAAGGGTTTAATCGAACTCATCACTTTGAAGTTTCCCCCGATGAAGGTTAGGTATTCAAAGGCCAGTAAAAGCGTGACGCTGAGGGCTTTCGACAGGATAATAGGTATAAGCGAGTCAGGAAAGGTATACTTTGAGGCTGAAAGCCTCGACGAAGCAAGGGATATCCTAGAATACCTCCAGGGTATGATTGACGATGCTAGAAAGGATCTTGAGAGAGGGGTAAAGCCGGACAGCCGCGTCCTAGATGCCTGGGGAAAGCTTCAGCCCCTTGAACTGTACAAGTACCTCCCTAAGACGAACTGCAGGGAATGCGGGGAGGAGACATGTTTAGCCTTCGCAGCAAGAGTACTAACAGGGGAGAGGAGGCTTGATGAGTGTAAACCTCTAAGTAGGCCGGAGGGCATTCCAATGATAAGTAAGCTCATAGAAACGTACGGCGAAACAGCTGTCAAGTCACTGGGCTTTAAGATAGGGTAGAGGTGCAGCCTGTGAAGATAGCAGTAGTTGGAAAGGGCGGTGTAGGGAAAACCCTCTTCGCCGCAACGATCTCCAGGCTCCTTGGGAGAGAAGGATACACTGTTATAGCGGTTGACGCGGATCCAAACCTGAACCTGGGCATATCCCTAGGGCTAAGCTGGGAGGAAGCATCAAAGGTTAAGCCGATATCTGAAATGAAGGAGCTGATCAGGGAAAGGGTAGGCACGGGATACGGCGCACTACTAAGGATGAACCCTTCCGTCGAGGATATAGTTGGGAAATACGCCATTGAATGCCCCGACAACGTCAGACTACTTGTTATGGGCACCGTTAGAAGCGGAGGGTCAGGCTGCTTATGCCCGGAAAACGCCTTTCTGAGAAGCCTCCTATCCCATCTTATCATGGGGAGGAGAGATGTTCTTATCCTTGACATGGCAGCTGGCCTCGAACATTTGGGAAGAGGAACTGCAAGAGGGGTAGACTACATGATATGCATTGTTGAGCCGACATTAAAGTCCGTTGAGACAGCCAATAGGATATACAGGCTTGCGGAGCAGATTAACATCAGATGCTTCTCAGTTGTTGGAAACAAGGTTAGAAGCGAGGATGAGAGGGATTTCATCAAGAACAAGGTGTCAAGCCTAAACCTAAGCCTACTTGGCCTGATTCCTTACGACGAGTCTGTCCCTGAGGCTGAATACCAGGGTGTGTCCCTCATAGACTATAACCCTAAAAGTACTGCCGTTAAGGCTATAGAAGAGATCAAGAACAAAATAATTAGAAGTATCCACCTGCGAGACCAGCTATAAAGTCTTAGTTCCGTGTTTATGGAGATTTTAGACGCTAAAATTTTTTAATTTTTAGATGAGTTTGCAAACATGGAAAAATGGTCAAAAAAGACTTGTCAATTAAGGTTGATGAGCTTAAGACTAGTACTGCCCTGTTTAAGAACCTACAGATCACTATTGGAAGGGTAGAAGAAGAGTGGGAGGAGCCACTAGGCCCAACGCCGATGCCTTCGATGACGATGCTCAGGGACTGGGATCTGAAGCTTCTACAAAGGTATAAACCACTGTATCTCCCATTCTGCGACCTCTGCTGCCTATGCACGTTTGGAAAATGCGACCTTACCAAGGGAAAGAGGGGGGCATGTGGACTGGACATGAGCGCCCAGCAGTCGAGGATAGTGCTGCTAGCATGCTGCATAGGCGCTGCGACGCACTGCAACCATGCAAGGGAGCTTGTAGACTTCCTAGTAGAGAAGTATGGCCGGGATACCCCGCTAGATCTTGGAGGCCAGGTAAACCTTGAGGCCCCGAATATAAGGCTTGTATGTGGAATCAAACCAAAAACCCTTGGAGACCTAGAATACGTTTTAGACTATGTTGAGGAGCAGATTACAGCCCTCCTCTCAGCAACCCATATAGGCCAGGAAGGGTCGCCTATAGACTTCGAGTCGAAGGTTTTCCATACAGGCATGCTTGACCACGTTGCAATGGAGGTTGCTGACATTGCACAGATCGTAGCTTATGGATTTCCAAAGGGAGATCCGGAAGCCCCTCTAGTATCGCTTGGGTTCGGAACTGTGGATACAACTAAACCTGTTATCCTTGTAATAGGGCACAATGTTATTCCAGCAACCTACATTGTTGACTATCTGAACCTTACAGGCCTTATGGGGGAGGTTGAGGTATGCGGTCTATGCTGCACTGCACACGACACCGTAAGGTACAACCCGTCAGCTAAGATTGTCGGGCCAATATCCTGGGAGCTAAGATTCATAAGGACAGGCATTCCAGACGTGATAGTTGTGGATGAACAATGTATCAGGGCAGACATACTTAACGAGGCAAAGAAGATAGGGGCACCCCTTGTCGCCGCCAGCGAAAAGGCTTGCCACGGCCTTATAAATATGACAGACTGGGACGCTGAGAAAATAGTTTCAACCCTAGCAGAGGGCAAGGAGCCTGGAGGTCTGATCCTAGATCCAGAGAAGGTGGGGGAGGTGGCCGTTAAACTTGCAATGAAGCTTGCCCCTCAAAGGGAAAATGTAAAGGGTTTGCCCAGCAAGGAGGAGCTTGTCAGGTATGCAAGCAGCTGCAGGCAATGCGGGATGTGCCGACGTGCGTGCCCAAACAGTCTTCCCATACCTGAGGGCATGAGGCTCGCGGCTAACGGTGACCTCTCAAAGCTAGCAGAGATATATGATTACTGTATAGCATGTGGGAGATGCGAACACTCATGTCCTGCAAGCCTGCCAATATTCAACATGATCGACAAGGCCGCCGAGTACAAGCTCAAGAGTGAGACGTTCAAGATTAGGTCTGGAAGAGGACCTATACAAGACACTGAAATAAGAAATGTTGGACGGCCAATAGTCCTAGGTGAGATACCGGGGATAATAGCATTTGTAGGCTGCGCAAACTACGCCCAGGGAGGACAGGAACTTGTAGAGATGGCGGAGGAATTTCTCAAGAGAAGATTCATAGTGGTAGTGTCCGGATGCGCAGCCATGACGATAGGAATGTATAAAAACGAAGAGGGTAAAACGCTGTACGAGCTATACCCGGGAGACTTCGATGCCGGCTGCCTTGTTAATGTTGGATCGTGCGTCTCAAACGCACACATATCAGGAGCAGCGATAAAGATTGCAAACATCTTCGCTAAAAGGAATCTGAGGGCAAACTACAGGGAAATAGCAGACTACATCCTAAACAGGGTTGGAGCAGTGGGGATAGCATGGGGTGCAATGAGCCAGAAGGCAGCATCTATAGCCTCGGGATTCTGGAGGCTAGGAGTACCAGTGATCGTGGGCCCACACGGAGCAAAGTATAGGAGAATGCTGCTCGGAAGAAAGGACAAGGAGGAAGACTGGTACGTTTACGATGCTAGGACAGGGAAGAAGGTCTATGTAGGCCCAGTTCCAGAGCACCTGTTCTACGCAGCAGAAACAAAAGAGGAAGCGATGGTTATGGCGGCGAAGCTCTGCATGCGGGCAAACGACACCACAAAAGGGAGGGCTATAAAACTAACTCACTACGTAGACCTTTACAAGAAGTACTTCGGGCGTCTACCAGACGACCTACACCTGTTCGTAAGGAGGGAGGCCGACATCCCTATAACCATGAAGGACGAGATAGTTAAGGAGCTTGAGAGGAGGGGCTGGAAGGAGTCTGATATTCCAGATCCTACTCTCCTAGAAGAACTTGTGAGGGTGAGGAAAGTTGAGAGCTGAGTCCTGGCAGATAGCCGAGATTCCTGGTCCAACCAAGGCTGTAATCCTCGAAAGGCCAAAAGCCATAGCTCAAATAATAAAAAGGAACAGGACAGTTATGGCAATAGGATCCGAGATATTTAGAATGAAAGAAGATACAACTCACATAAGACTCCTTCTCGAACTTTCCAGGCTTGCCGGGGCGCATGTAGCCGTGACTGGTGCAACCCTTAGAAGATTCAGAGAGATGGGCTGCGAAAAAATATATGCAATTTCAGCATTCGAGCTTGCTGATAGGCTTGAAGACCCTGAGTGGCCTGGGTTCGACGGCTCTGGAAACTATAGTCTTCTGGTCATGGCTGGGTTTAAATACTATTATGGCTGGCTCATCCTATCAGGGATTAAACACTACTCAGACATTAAAACTATAAGTTTAGACCCCTACTACCAGCCTCACGCCTCATATTCTCTCCCTACGATGGCTCTTGACAAGTGGGAGTCATTCCTTAGATCCATGGTTGAATCGTTAAAGAGGTGAGCAGGATGTCAATGTTTGAGGATATCCCGGTGGATGTTGGCGTGGTCTACGAGGGTGAAAGGATAAGAAAAAAGTACATGTACGTGGAGTTCGGCGGGATAAATATTCCCTACAAGTTCGAACTTGTACGTGTCAAGCCGATGGAGGAGGTCGAGGACGGCAAAATAACGATTATAGGCCCAGACCTCAACATGCTTGAACCTAAAAAGAGCTACCCACTCGGGATATACATTGAGGTAGCCGGAAAAGAGCTTGAACAGGACCTTGAAGGCGTATTCGAGAGGAAGATACACCCATACTTCAACTACATAGAAGGAGTCATGCACCTTAACCAGAGATATGATATCTGGATCAGGATAAGCGAGAAATCATATAAGAAGGGGCTTAACTCGTTCAAAATAATAGGGAAAGTCCTCCAAAGGCTGTACAAAAGCGAGCTCCCGATAATAGAGAAGATACAGGTAACATTCATCACGGACCCTGCTGAAGTCGAGAAGAGATACCAGGAGGCGCTGAAAATCTACGAGGCAAGAGACGCGAGAGCCAGAGGACTAAAGGACGAGGAAGTTGACGCATTCTACGGCTGCACCCTCTGCCAGTCTTTCGCCCCCACCCATGTGTGCGTTATAACACCACAGAGATATGCGAACTGTGGTGCAATATCATGGTTCGACGCGAGAGCAGCTGCAAGAGTCGACCCTAAGGGCCCCCTATTCAGAATGGAAAAGGGCGAATGTATAGACGAGCTGAAGGGTGAGTTCACGGGTGTAAACGAGACTGTTAAGAAGAAGAGCCTAGGCGAGATCACAAGGGTCTGGCTCTACACAGCTTTCGGCTACCCACACACGTCATGCGGCTGCTTCGAGGCATCAGCATTCTACATCCCAGAAGTTGATGGTTTAGGCATAGTACACAGAGGTTTCAAAGGAGTAGCTGTAAACGGCCTCCCATTCACCGTAATAGCAGATTCCACAGCCGGGGGGAGACAGGTGGACGGGTTCCACGGTTTATCAATAGAATATATGAGGTCGCCAAAGTTCCTCCAGGCAGACGGCGGATGGAAGAGGATAGTATGGCTACCATCAGAGCTTAAGGAGAAGGTTAAAGACTTCATCCCAAAGGAACTCGTTGATAAGATCGCAACCGAGAAGGAGGCAACAAACATCGAAGAGCTTAAAGCATTCCTCAAGGAGAAGGGGCACCCCGTTGTTGCGAGATGGAAGGAAGAGGAGGTTCCGGCGGAGGAGAAAGCTGAGGTTCCAGAGGCGGCCTTCGAAGTCCCAGCAGAAGCTGTACCAGTAGGGGTAGGGATAGGTGGATTCAGAATCAAACTTGTAAACGCTAAGATACATGTAAAGAAGCTTACAATTAGAAAGGTGAAGAAACGTGGCTAGGGACGAAGGAGGAGAAGGAGCGAATATTCAAAGGCTTCTTGCATCTCTGATAGGAGAAGAGCTTGCTAAGGCTCTTGGGGACCTCGGGGAGAACGAGCTCGTCCTCGAGGGTGTAGAGATTAGTGCTGACGAACTCGAATTCATAATACAGCCTCCAGCAGTACCAAAGGTAATACCTAAACCTGAGGTTGTAGCTAAGCCCAGGGAGCTTCTAGCGGAGAAGTTTGAAATTCCTAAGATGGAGTGGACTGGAAGCGTAGTTGAGGTGAAACTAGGAGCAACGAGGTCTGAAGGGGGGACAAGGGGTAACACGATCATCATAGGAGGCGAAAAGGCTCCGGCATTCTATACTTTTATTGAAAACCCTAAGCATAGGCCGGCCATATCTCTAGACATATTCGACACGAAAATTAGGCTCGCGAAAGCCGTTAGGCTGGCGTATCAGGATGTGCTTGATAACCCTCCAGAATGGGCGAGAATGTGTGTTGAAAAGTACGGGGCTGACATGGTTAACCTCCACTTGGTCAGTATAGACCCCCTCATCGAGGATACTCCACCCAGCAAGGCAGCTGAAACGGTGGCTGAGGTATTAGAGGCTGTAAGCGTTCCGCTCTGTATAGGGGGATGCGGAGACCCTGTTAAAGACTTGAAGGTCTTCAAGAAGATAGCTGAGGACTTCAAAGGTGAGAGGCTGCTGATAAACTCTGTAACACTTGACATGGACATCGCAAAGGCTGGTAAGATGATCGGGGAAACCGGGCATGCTGTCATAGCATTCACATCGATGGACTTGAACCATGCTAGAGAGCTGAACAGGAAGCTTTATGATTACGTTCCTAAAGACAGCATTGTCATGGACACCACAACAGCAGCACTCGGGTACGGGCTTGACTACGCATTTACAATCATGGAAAGGGCGAGACTCGCAGCATTAATGGGAGATGAGGAGCTGCAACATCCAATATCATCTGGGTCCACGAACGCCTGGGCGGCGAGGGAAGCTTGGAAGGCGCTTCCACCCCAGTGGGGAGACAAGCTTCTCAGAGGGCCATTGTGGGAGTCCGTCACAGCCTTAACCCTCCTCCTTGCAGGAGTCGACTTCTTCATGATGATGCACCCTACTGCGGCGAAGACCGTGAGAACGGTAATAGACTCGCTCTCAAAGAGGATCGAAGAGATACCAAAAGATGTAATATATGACTGGATAACAGCCGAGGTGTAGGGAATGTCGATAAAGAGAGTAAGCCCGATGGATATTTACAAGCTCCTACCAAGAACGAACTGCGGAGAGTGTGGAGAATCAACTTGCATGGCATTCGCAATAAAGCTAGTGAACATGGAAGCAGTAGTAGAGCAGTGCAAGCCCCTACTAACCCCGGAGTACAAGTCAGGCTACGACCAGATAAAGTCGATATTAAAGCCTGCCGTTGCAGAGGTCACAGTAGGAGTTGGGGAGAATGCTGTTAAGATAGGCGGAGAATACATAATGTACAGACACGAACTCACCTACCTTAACCCCACCCCGATAGCTATAGACATCCCGGACACCATGCCCGACGACGCCGTAGTAGAGAGGATAAGAAAGGTTGAAAGCTTGAAATACAACTACATAGGAAGGGACATAATGCTTGACATGTTCGCCGTGAGATGCACAAGCAACGACCCAGAACTCTTCTCCAAGACTGTTAAGCTCGTTACTAACCGGACAAGCTGGCCCCTGGTACTCTGCAGCTTGAACCCGAAGGCTATCGAGGCGGCTCTCAAAGCCGTAGCGGATCAGAAACCCCTGGTATATGCTGCGACCGTTGATAACTGGTCTGAAATGATAGATCTTTGCCTAAGGTATAAGGTCCCGTTAACATTGCTGTCCCACGACCTTGACAAGCTTGTATCCCTTGCCAAGACGGCCACGTCTATGGGACTTGAGGAGATAGCTCTCGACCCAGGCACGCTCCCCAAGGAATATCTAAGTCATAGCTTAAACGCGTACACAATGCTTAGATGGAGGGCATGCAAGGAGGGGTACGAGCTTGCTGGGCACCCACTTGTAGGGTCCACGGTTACGACGTGGCTACTGGTAGATGGAGACAAGAATGAGAAGAGCTGGTGGGAGGCGTGTACAGCCGCCAACCTAATAGTAAGGTTTGTAGACCTGATAATAATGCATAGTATTGAAGGATGGGCTATACTGCCCCTGCTGATCCTCAGAGACAACATATACACCGATCCGAGAAAGCCTGTCTCGGTAGAGCCCGGGCTCAGAGTTATAGGAGACCCAGATGAGAACTCGCCAGTAATGTTCACCACAAACTTCGCCCTAACATACTACACTGTACTGTCGGATCTTGAGGCAGCGAAGATAAACTGCTACCTCCTCGTAGTGGACACGGAAGGCTTGTCTGTTGAAAGCGCCGTAGCCGGGAGAAAGCTCACGGCAGACGTCGTAGCGGAGGCGCTTAAGGAGTCGGGAGTTGGAGATAAAGTTAAGCACCGGAAGCTTATAATTCCAGGCAGAGCCTCAAGGCTATCAGGCGAAATAGAAGAAGTTTCAGGATGGAAGGTCTTAGTGGGCCCTCTGGACTCCTCAGGAATACCAAAGTTCCTATCTGAAAAGTGGCCCGGAGAAGACTGATGACCATAGTAATATCGGTTTCAGGCAAAGGAGGAGCTGGAAAAACAACCCTAGCAACCCTGCTTCTAAAAACCTTACTCGAAGAAAAGGTTGAAGGAGACATCCTCGTAGTGGACGCCGACCCCGCCACAAACCTTCCAGACGCAATCGGGGTCGAAATCGAGAAAACCGTTGGATCCATGGCCACACTCCTGAAAAAAAGGATAGAGGAAAGAAGCCTTCCCCTTGAGGTTTCAAAGTCAGAGCTTTTAGAGGCATGGGTGTTCGAGACCCTGGTTGAGCTGCAGGATTTTGACATGCTTGTAATGGGGAGAACAGAGGGTGAAGGCTGCTACTGCTACGTGAACAGTGTCCTATCAAGGATTCTCGACACGATAGTAGAGAACTATGATATAGTATTGATGGATATGGAGGCAGGCTTGGAACACATAAGCCGGAGAACAGACCATGATGTGGACAAGATGATAATAGTCACGGACCCATCCAAGATGGGGCTGAACACGGCGAGAAGGATTAGAGATCTCACGGAAGAGGTTCACATAAACGTGAAAGAGATATACCTTGTCGGAAACAAGTTTAACGAGGATCTATCCGGGATATTGAAGGATGCAGCCGCCAAAATGGGTGTAAAATACGGAGGATACATCCCCTACGATCCAAACATCGAAAAATATAACATACAGGGAATCCCATTGTTAAAGCTACCGTCGGACTCACCCTCCGTAGCCGCAGTGCACAAAATAGCCAAGAGAACTGGCATACTATAAACTAACCCCCAATCTTTTATATACGGTTTTGGCTAAACTTTCTCCTCCCAAACCATGGCTGACTGTTAGTTCTAGCAAAATATTAAACGGGTCCTAATGACTTTATATTAGGGGAATCCTATGTGCGAGTATAAGGTGTATGTAAGAGACGAAACAGGTACCGAAGAGATGGTGGGAGAAGACATCGTTGTTGCAAGAATAGATGGGGGAATAGTTGTCCTGAAGGATGTGATGGGATTTGAAAAGAGACTTGAAGACGCTATCATACGTGAGGTCAACGTTAACAATGAAACTATCACCCTTGAAAGGTCAGGCTTAATATCACCCTTTATGGAATTCTTAGAGGCCTACAGAAAGTATAGGCAGGGCGGGGGAATAGAAGAAGCCAAGTCTGCATGGAAGAAGCTTTTAGAAGCCGGAAATAAGATGTTCTCCAATGTTTAACCTGCTTACCGCTTAGTGCGAACCCATCATAGCGGTCTTATTCCTTATTTTTCTGCTTGCCTCCCACCAGGTTGGAAACAGTTCCTTCTTCCCTGGGAGGAAGTAGGCAGCTGTATATTCATCCATGAAGTCGCTATCCTTTAGAAGGTCTATGTATGCTATGTTCCGTGCAACATCCTCAGCTATTTTACGGTAGGATTTAGACACAAGACTTAGGTACGCCCCAGCAACAGAGCCGTTCCCTATATATTTAACCTCGGCGTTTGGGAACTCGGGTATAAGCCCTATTGCAATAGCACTATTAAGGTTAAGGTAGCTCCCGAACGCTCCGCATATAAATATCTTCTTCACATCGTAGACTGTAAGGTTCATCTTTTTAAGTAGTACCCCAACAGCGGCGCATGCGGCAGCCTTAGAATCTATTAGGTTTGCAATGTCCTTCTCAGTTATAACGATGTCTCTTCCTATCTCGGTCTCCTCTGCTGGCACTACCACATACTCATAGCCGTCTTCACCCTCCCTTATATACTCGCTTGTAATCTCACGGTTAATTTTCCCAAGCCTGTCAACTATTCCGTTGGTGAAGAGTTCACTAAGCGTGTCTATCAGGCCTGAGCCGCATATGCCCTTAGGCTTCCCTCCTCCTATAACTGTATACTTCGCCTTCAAGGTTTCAGGGTCTATCTTAACGCTGTCAATAGCCCCTTCAACGGCTCTTATTCCAAAGCGGATGCCCCAGCCCTCGAATGCTGGGCCGGCAGCAGCTGTGGTAGCTATAAACCATTCCCTATTGCCCATGATAGCTTCAACGTTTGTTCCTATATCTATTATTATGCAAATGTCATCCTCCTTGAAAATTCCTGAGGCCAGTATGTCTCCAATAGCATCTCCACCTAGAAATCTTCCCGCTGACGGAAGCAGGTAAACCTTGGCTTTCTCGTTCACTTTTAAGTCGATAACTGCAGCGTCTATTGTAACAGGATCCGTAGGAACACGTGTCCCCGGGTCAAGCAAGGGCTGAGCGTTGATACCTGCAAAGAGATATGTCATCACAGTGTTTCCACCTGCCACTACATCATATATGTTTCTCCAGCTAATACCATGCTCGGCCATGAGCCTTGAAATCAGATCGTTTATCGTCTCTACAGCCGCCCTCTGTACAGCTTTAGCTCCGTCCTCCTTTTCAAGGGTGTAGCCAACCCTTGAAACTATGTCTTCACCATATATCAGCTGCCTGTTGTAGTCTGATGCTTTACCGATAATCTTTCCATTGTTTAGGTTAACCAGGTAAGCAACTATCTTTGTCGTTCCAATATCAACAGCTAGCCCGTAATTTTCATCTACCGTGTTGCTGCATTCAAAATCTAACAGTTCAACATTGCTATCCCAACGTCTATAGGCAAGCGAAACCCCCTGGGATCCGCATTCGGGAGACTTCTCTACAGCCTCCTTAACCATCTCGAGAGGAATACCAAGGTCACCTGGCTTATGGAGAATGCTTGAAATTTTATCTGCAGACAGGTAGATCTTTCCAACCAGGGGGTCAAGCTCCACTTCAGGTACCAAAGCGTCGGAAAGGATCCTCTGACCCTCAAGCCTACTCTCAGGTGGAATGAAGATCTCACAGTCAGAGTTTACAAGGGACAGGCATGCAAGAACGTATCCGGCCTTTAACTCCTCCTCCGTGAGAAGCTTCTCCTTTGGATTGTAAATGAAGTCTACACTTCCCTTCTTAATAATCACTTTACACTTTCCACAGTTACCTTTCCCGCCACAAATGCTTCTAATACTAATTCCAGAGGATATGGCTGCATCAAGGAGGTTTACGCCCGGGCGGACTTTTACACGCCTACCAAAGGGCTGAAAAGTAATAGTAACCATCTTTTCCGATTGATTCAATTAGAGGCACCTCTATAATATTGAGATAATACACATTATATAGTAGACCAGCATTGTTAATAATTTATCTCAGATAAAGCCCTATCAATCCTAAACCATAAAAAGAAGATAGTCCATCCATCGACATATATCTGGAGCATGCACCGCATCTTATAAAATTTAAGCAGCACTGTTGGATCTTTATCCCACTATTACTGTAATGAGACTTCTAACAGCTGGCTAGCCGTCCTAACCCTCCTAACAATAAAACTTAAGATTAACATTGAGACCACAACCAGTATAGCATCCTCAGCAAAAGAGTCTAACGCCCCCATAATGAACAGAGCCCGAAGTGAGTCTGCGTCCAACCCGAAAAGCTTGTAAACACCTAGAGGAACAAGTATTGTAACTCTCACCATAGCGTCAACAGTCACAGCTATAAAGCCCGTTAAAGCCACCCTAGCCGTGCTATGCAGTCGTTTACGAATATTCTTCAATACGCTAAGAATAAGAGACGCCAACAAAGCAAAGTATATGTCTATAAGGGTCCAAGGAGGTAGCTGCCTCCCCGCGGGGTGAAGAAAGAACAGGATCAACATAAGGGACAACATTGCAAGCGACGTCTTATAGTCTCCACGCCATGACTTGGCAGCAGCAAATACACCCAGCGTTTCGGCGGGGACGCCAAACACGAAAGAATAAAGATCTGGAATGAATATTGCTCTCCCGAGGGTTGACCCAACCAGGGCAGCTAAAGGGCCGGCCACAGGGCCGAGGATAGCTGCTTCAACAGGCTCTATATATAGAGACCACCTCCTCCAGGGCCATTCTGCAAAACAGAGAATTGCATGGAGCGACGCAAACACCGCAGCATACGCATAAAGCTTAGCCTTACTCACATCCCTATCGAACACCCAGATACTTTAAAGGATTCCTCAAATTAGCGGCTACTTAGCCCAGACGACTTCTTAACCTACAGCTCTGTCTACCGCTTCTCTGATTAGATATTGAGACTTGTGCAGTATTGTATCCTCCAGTTCGGGATCCATCTGCATACTTGCGAGGCAAGGATAGACGTGGTGTGCCTTGGCAAGCTCTTCCCACAACCCTTCTCGGGGATCTACGTGTATCCCCACTAGCCTCTCTGCGATAAACCATGTTGAACCACATGGTGCCCCTCTCAACACTTCAACGCTCTCTATTACACCGTTTTCTACCCTGATCTTTAGGTTTGGCCTTCCAAAGTGCCTGGCGAACATGTCTATCACCGGGTCTCCGATCTCTTCAAGGCTACATAGGGGCTTCGGAAACGCATAAGCTACCACTAGACGTTCAAACTCACCTATTAACTGCCTTTTCAAGCCTGGTGGAACCCATGAAGGATCGTCTACGGCTATTATTACGGCTTTGGCCTTGCACCTCTCAGCTATCATAGGTACTGTGGCCTGCAACTCGCTAGGTAGCCCTAGGGATAGTATGAGGTCACATTCCGGCGGATTGCTAGGAAGGTACCTGTCAAGTTCTGGAGTCTCGTCTAAAAGTATGCTTGCAGGTGGAACCTCTTCAAATTCGTGGACACCGTAGATCCAATGAGGGAAACCCCTGACTGCTATGTTCTCCGCGATCCGCCTTCCATACTTCTGGTCTTTCATTATCAGGAAAAATATTTTGATATCCCGCTCAGACATAATCTCCACTACTATTTCCATAATATTCGCAAAAATTTTATGTTCAAAACTCATGGTGTAAAACAGGTTGATATTCGAAGGAGACTACATAGAAGATAGATTCAAAGCCATATTTGACGTTCGAGGATTCTTACACCCGCCAGGCGCCGTTATAGCCTATCCCAAATACGTTCCATCAGCCCAGGGGGAAAGGACAAGGGAGGGCCGCAAATACAGGAGGATCTACAATCTGACAGAGCGAGTAAGGTTTCTAGAAGAAAACCATCCCCAATACCTACGACAAGATCCCTACCTGGGAATGGTCGTCCCTTCAATCCCGCTAGAGGAAATTGTAAGGGTTTACAAGCCTAGAGAAGGGTTTGCAAAGCTAAAGTCAAGCGGCAAGCTGTCCAGACTGGCGTCCAAAGCTTTAACCCTTGTTAGAATGTTGAGCTATGAGTCCAGCGTTGACACCAGATGCTTCGGGATCTCTGGCTCCTTGCTCCTCGGTCTTGAACAGCCATCCTCAGACATCGACATAAACGTCTACGGATACGAAAACTGTTGGAGGGTATACGACACAATAGCCACCCTTAGATGTAGGGGGAAACTTCAACCTCTAACATACAAAATGCTTGAGAAGATCTATAGGATGAGATCAGCACACAGGCATGTAGATTTCAAGGAGTTCTGCCTATCAGAGTCTAAAAAACTGTTCCAAGGAGCCTATCAGGGGTTTGAATACTTCATAAAGTTCATACTCGAACCATCAGAGTACAGATGGAGGTACGGCATGGTAAAGTTCAAGAAGCTAGGGAAAACCACTGTAGAGTGTACAGTAACTGACGATAGATACTCAATATTTACACCAGGCTGGGCAACGGTTGAAAGCAACCACGAGGAAATCTTAGAAGTTGCATGGTATCGAGGAAGATTCTGTGGAACCGCCAGGCTAAACACAAAGCTTCAAGTCAAAGGAATCCTAGAAGAGGTGGAAACATGTAGAAAAAGCTACAAGAGAATAGTAGCAGAGCATATTAAAAGAAGAGGATAGGAGAAACGGTGTCAGGTGACCCTCTGATCCTCATCGGCCCATCAGCTAGGTCATCTGCGACTCATCATCCTAGAACTATAG
>Ga0164310_10000047_pt1 | contig 56896 bp, 59 predicted proteins | sample GuaBasSedimGuay1_FD_121795 | JGI IMG/M metagenome (GOLD analysis project Ga0164310, IMG submission 121795) | Subseafloor sediment microbial communities from Guaymas Basin, Gulf of California, Mexico - Guay1, Core 4569-9, 0-3 cm | ecosystem: Environmental > Aquatic > Marine > Hydrothermal vents... | reverse complement strand
CTCGTAGTAGGTGTGAGGAGATGGTTGAAGCAGGGCGAGTGGAGTTATGTCCGGCGTCCATATGCACTCGGGAACGAAACCGGCAAAGTGGTCTGGAAACGCCATGCTATCATAGCCCAGTGAGTCGATGAGCCGCGCGTTCTTCAGGGCATTATCCCACGGTGGAAGAAACGGTCCTGGGGCCCCAATCTCAAGACTACGTAGGTCAGCCAATCACTCACACGTCTCCGCAAACCGAATCAAGACGCCCTTGACCTTCTCATAGTCAGAGAAACGCATGAACTCGTCAATCCCATGGAAATTGGTATCAGCAGCGATTGGGCCAAAGCACACAGTTGGGATTCCGACCGACGTGAAGTAGTGACCGTCATTGCCACCGAGGTCAGCGGCCATGACAATCTGCGGGTCGGCGACTTCTCTGGCCGCCTCCAAGAAGACTTGGGTGAAGGGATTGTCTGGGTCTGAGCTCCAGCCCCTGCCCTTGGTGATGAATGAGATGTCGGTCTCAATTCCCACTTCAGAAGTGTTCTCTCGTACGTAAGTTTCGATCTCTCTTGCCACGGCCTCGGGGTCCTCCTCGGGCACTATTCGGCAGTCAAAGGATATCTCGGCAGTGCCCGGGATTATGTTGGTCTTGCTTCCCGCGTGATACATCGTAATTGAGAAACGACCCCACAACTTCTGGAACGGACTGCCCGGAGGAGCAGGTAGTTCTGATGTGACTTTTCTACGCAGGTCCACGTAGTCGAGAAGAGCATTGAGCAACGGCACCGAGAGATGGATGGGGTTGTTGAAGGCATGTGGATAGCCTGCGTGACCCTGTGTACCGTGCACTGTGATGGTGCCTGCGATTACCCCACTGGCACCTATGCTGACGTACTCTGGGCCGGAGTCAACGACCACTGCAAAGTCGCCCCGGATCTTCGGGGGGCCGTTCACGAGATAGTCAATCCCCCACACGCCACCAATCTCTTCATTGGGCGATATCAGCACTTGTAGGTTTGCTCTCGATGATGATCTCTGAGAGAGCTCTCGCATCGCGCTCAGTGCTGCGACCACTCCGCCCTTGTCGTCAGCAACACCCCTGCCGTAGACTCTATCCTCCTTCACGGTCAGCTCAAAGGGAGGATACGTCCATGCGGACTCATCTCCCGCCGGCACCACGTCATAGTGTGTACATAGAAGGATAGTCTTTGGAGCGCCAACATCGAGTGTCACTACTAGGTTTGGTTGTGATCCGCCATCATGTCTTGGGTCAAAGACCTCCACAGACAGGCCTGCATCTTCGCAGTATGACCTAATCACATCAGCACACTCAGGATAGTTCTTTTGCTCAGTGCTGTTCGTGTCCAATCGGACAATGTCTCTCAGAAGACCTAGTTCCCACTTGTCCATGTGCAGTCCTCCCGACTCTCAATAGACATTGTTGATCCTACTGATTATTGTTCTGATTGGGACCGCGGCTGGTTCGGCCTCATGACTGACATCTCTGACAGAAGTTGGTCTTGAAACGGTTCGCACGAACCTCGGATATCCTGCCGCCACAGAGCGGGCACAATGCCCCACTCTTCCCGTGAATCATGAGAAAATCACGGGACTCGGTAGACAGCTCTTCTAGAGTTCTACGCCTCAGAATCTCACGGTAGCGTTGAAGGACCTCTCGCATTGCCGTGTAGAGCCTCTCAATCTCAGACTCCGTCAGTGTGCTGCGTCTTCGAAACGGGAGAATGCCTGCATAGAGAAGAATCTCATCGGCATATGCGTTGCCAATTCCCTTCACGAACCTCTGGTTGCGTAGCACGTTCTTGATCTGACCACGGAATCGTCGAAGACGACTACTGAATGCTTCTAACGTAAGCATGGGATCGAGTGCAGACGGCCCTCGGCCATCAAAGCCGGCAACGTGTGCGTATTGGTCCCTGAAGACAAGATAGACACGGCCCATACGTTTCCTGTCGCTGTAGACCAGTGTCATTCCGTTGTCAAAGGTCAGACTAAACATGACATGAGTTCCCTTTGCAGGCGAGAGCCGAAACCGGCCGGTGAGCATGGGGTTGATGACGATTCGTCGATCCTCGGAGAACAAGAACAACAGGAACTTGCCATCAGCCTGAACACTTGTCAAGGCGTGGCCGCTCACGGCGGCACAGAACTCATCTGGTGTGTTACCGTAGATGACCGTGGAGTCACGGACGGACACATCTCGAACGAGATGACCCCGCAGGCTCTCTGTGAGTTTCTCTGCGATGACCTCGAGTTCAGGAAGCTCTGGCAAACGCGGCACCTCGCGGGCAGGAGCCCAGTACCGAGTGTTCATTCGCACATCACTTAAGGGCTGTCATGCTCATCACAGGGGCATGCCCGAACCTACTGTCTATCATATTCAGAAGGGAAAGCTCGTCAAGGTACCGGATCCAGGAGCCTTTGGCCGAGGCGACTGCTACCTCGTGGACGCCGGCCTGAAGATCTACCTGTGGATTGGCCCCAACTCAACAGTCGATGAGAAGTTTCTCACGGCCGCTTCTGCGGTGATGAGGGACACGGCACGGAAGGGACAGGCCGACATCGATCGTATTGAGGGCGGAAACGAACCAGAGGAGTTCAAGGCCCTGTTCGATGACTTCAGGCTCACAGACGAGGACACTGAGAGTATACTCAAGAAGGTGCAACTTGAGAAGCGCGAGTACAAGCTGTGGAGAGTACACCGTCAGGGAGATGAAACATTCTTCGCAGAGGTCCCTCTCAGCAAGGACTCACTCAAGAGCGATGATGTGTTCATACTTGACACATGGGACAACATCTACGTATGGAGAGGAAGAGCGGCCAGCGCACGAGAGAAGTTCGATGCAACCATTCTTGCTAGGGCGTACGACGCCGAGCGAGTGGGCGTTCAGGAGATCGAACTAATCGAAGAAGGTCAAGAACCAGAGGAGTTTCTGAGAGCTCTGGAATAGAACACCTCAGATTGCTGGTCACACCAGACGGAAATGATGCGGGCGGGGTTCGTATACCACGCCTGCGGTCTTCATCTTCTCAAGAGCCTCCGCCGCCACATGAACCTCAACCTTCGCCTCAGCCGCAATCTCGTCCAGCGAAGGCCCCAGGGATCCGGACACTCCAGTATCAAGACGCTTGAGAGCGCGTAACACCCGTGTGTCAAACTTACTGTACTTCTGGCGACCGCCCCACTCATGTTCTGCCTCCGCGCCCAGTACAGCGATCTCGAGGAACTCCTTCAATGCAGGTTCAAGAACACGATCCCACGAACGTCTGAGCTCACGGGCGGTGACCTTGTCACGCCACTCAGCCCGGGCGGTCGAACGTGCCAGACGCACCACACTGAGAGGCCGACCCAGTGTGTCAGCATCGAGAACACCACCTCTTGCAAGTGTGGACGCGTCAAGCCCAAAGCTGTCCCGCAGATGCTCGAGCCCTGAGAGCACATGTCTTGTCATCGCCTCGACAGACCTGCGGGCGACGGCGGGTGCGAGAAGCTGGTAGGTGATGGCAGACTTGAGAACAGGCAGACGAAGGTCAGTCGCATCTCGAGTTTCAACCCAGAAGTCCTCATGGCCAAGGGCAAGCGGCACGTCTGGCAGTGCTGATGTGACATTGTTGGTCAATGCTCCAACGGATACCTCTTTGAACCCCGCGGGGTCTTGACGCTCTAGGCACAAGGCTCGCAGTCGAGACCGTGCAATAGAACCAACATCGAGTCGCCAGACACGTGGTGTAGACACCCGTACGCCACGGACACTGTGATAGGGACCATGCCGCCCTCGAAGCGTGGGAGGCAGTACTCTCTTCATGAAGGTCATCAGACGTTGAACCTGCCTCTTCGATACCAAGGCTTGAACACCCGTAGTGAAACCGCCGATAGCACTCTCGAACGGCGGGCTTGACACGAAGAGTCGTGCGAAGACCTGCTTGCTCGGCTCGGCCATACCGACATGTTCGAAGAGGAGGTCTGACAGCTCTTCCAGTGTGAAGGGTGGTCGTATCTCTCTCAAGAAGTCGAGAGGCAGGTCACTCACAGAATCTGCAGTGAATGCCTCGACCGTGGCATCGCTGCGTTGAAGCAGACCGGGAGCGGCGATTCGCTGGCCCACAGTTTCCACAAAGGCGCCATCTGGTGGCAGCGTCTGATCAGGCCGAAAATAGATGAGGACGCCATCTGCAAGCCATGGACTTGGTGTCAGCATCACTAGGGATGTGTCCCGCGTGTGATGTACAAACCCACGGTGGATATACGTACGACCAGAAACATGTTCTCGGAATTGTTTCTGGAGCATGAGCTCCCAAGAGGCCATCTCCGAGCCGAACTGCCGCTCGAAAACATCGCTTGTTGAAACTGCAGTGCCCAGCCGATCGCGCTGTTCGGAGATCAGTCTGTAGAGGCGCTCAGCCATCTTGCAGAACCTCCTCGGCGGTCAGTCCCTCTCTGCGAAGATATTCCTTGAAAGCCCGGGGGTATTTCTTGGCAAGCTCTCTTATGGTCTGCAGGCGATCACGGTAGGGAACGTAGAACTGGCCCAGCTCAACCCCCGCAATCTCCGCCTCCATGATCGGTTGAAGGTCTCTATTTATCTCGAAGCCGATGAAGTGCCTCCAACTTCCCCTTGCCGCGACCGCCGTGGTTCCGTTGCCCATAAACGGATCAAGGACCACATCACCAGGCCTCGAAGAGTAGTCGATGCACTTCTGAACCAGCTCCAAGGGCAACTTGGTACCGTTCTTCAGGCGCCCGGGCCTATAGGGGCGCCGTAACACCCACACATCCTGGGGATAGTTCTCAATCTTGTTGAACATATATTTCTGGGAATCCTTCACAAGAAGGAGAATGTGGTAATGGCTCGTGACAAACTTGCGACGAGTAAAGACTCCGAACGGATAGTGCCAGATGATGTGGTTGAGGAGATGAAGCCCTGACACCCTTGCAGCCGTTAGAATAGCCTCCAGATTGGTCCAGCCACTAAACACGTACGCAGAACCCGACGGACTGAGCACTCTGGTCACATGCGTGAGCCAGCGCAATGCGAATCTCTCGTATTCTTCGGTCACCTCGCCGTACCCACTCACAACGAGACCTGAGTCACGATTGTACATGCTGCTCTTTCCATCGAAGTCGATTCCAAATGGTGGATCAGCAATTACGAGGTCTATGGATTCGGCAGGCAGCGAAGACATGCCCTGGATGCAGTCCATATAGTACACTCTATCGAGGGCATAGGGTCCAATCATATTCCGGGTAGCATCGAACAGGGCCTGTGCCTCCTCCAAAGTCCAGTCATGGGTCGGTCTGAAGTAGAACTCAGCCAGATGAGGAATATACTTACGTCTTCCCCGGGTCGATGCTCTCTCTATCCTCTGTCCGTCGGAGCCGTTCCTCACAGTCATTGTTCCACTGTCTCCGCACCAGATCACTAAGGAGGCCATCTCTATCCTTGCAATATTGCCTTATCAGCTAGTCGCAAAGAAGTCAACGACTGGCTGCCAGCATGAGAGCTTATGTACGAAACCGCCCCACATAGGTAAGCATCGTCGTGTATTCCACGCGCATCACGGACACTCGGATAGAGATTCGTAGGCTGGAGCATATCAGAGATGAGGTTTAGGGAGGCGCTTACCCAAGAGCTCAAGACAGTCCTACGACACGACGAGATTGCACTACTTCCAAGGGGATACCAGCGCATCGGCGACATCATTGTGATCAATCTTTCTCGAGAACTCTGGAGAAATGCAGCGGCAATTGGGGATGCCATATTGAGGATTGTTGCAGATGCGAGAACAGTGTGTATGCGTGAGAGGGGTGTGACAGGACGGTTCCGAAAACCGTTTCTGAGGGTCATCGCGGGAGATTCCAATACGGAAACAATCCATAAAGAGAACGGATGTGTCTACAGATTAGATGTTGCGAGTGTGATGTTTGCAAAGGGTAATGTCCACGAGCGAGGACGTGTTGCGCACTTGGTGGGAGATTCTGAAACCATTGTTGACATGTTCGCAGGAATAGGGTACTTCACGATTCCGATTGCAGTTCACGCTCGACCCAGCCGCGTCTATGCCATCGAGATTGATGGTATCAGCTTCAGGTTCTTGCAGGAGAACATAGAACTGAATTGTGTGCACGATGTTGTCACGCCAATCATGGGCGACTGCAGAAACGTCGCGCCTCAACTGTCGGGTGTTGCACACCGCGTGATAATGGGGTACTATCCGGGGACGGACGAGTATCTCGACTCGGCATTCCAAGTTCTCAGAGAAGAGGGTGGCGTGATCCACTATCACAACGTATACCCGAAGGCCACAGCGTTCAACATAGCAATGAGTGTGTTGAGAGAACATGCCCACCAGTGGGGGTATCAACTCAGCTCGTCGTCGCCCTCTCGGGTGGTCAAGTCGTATATGCCTCACATGGTCCATATTGTGGTCGACGCACATGTTTCGCCAACAGAGCCGTGATACAACACAGGAGATGAAAAAGAGATAGATAGAAGGAAGGCCTTGCGGGCCGTCCTTCGTAGACTACGGGCCTTAGATGCAGCGGTGAATGACCTCTGGACCAGCCTCTTCGAACTCCTTGCGAGAAACCCACATCTTCTGGAAGGTCTTGAGGGACGCAAGGATGCTTCCGCCGATCCAAACAGAGTACTGACGCTCTGGTGGAGCAATGATTCTGACCTCAACGTTCTCAGGCACAAGTTCAGTAATCTCCTTGAGGAGCCTGTCCTTGAGCCCATCGAACATTGTGGATCCACCGGACAGCACAATGTTGGCGTATAGGTCACGTCGCAGGTCGACATCACATGCCTTTATTGACTCGACAATGTGCTCGTCGAGAGGCAGGGTGTCAAGACCGATAGCACTCGGGTTGAAGAACAGCTCGGGTGCCTGGAACCTCTCTGCACCAACGGTGATTGTTTCACCATCAGGCAGCATGTACTGCTTGTCCACGCCTGCAGAGTCTGCCACCATGCGCTCCTGCTCAGGATCGCGAGCGACATAGCACAGCTTCTCCTTGATGTCACGGACAATCTCTTTCTCTGCGCCACTGACAAAGGAGTAGCCTCTCTGTCTGAGCAGCCTGCGCAGATACTCGGTGATGTCACGACCTGCGAGGTCAATCCTCCGGATGGCATGGGTGATGGCAAAGCCCTCGTAGATGGGCACAATGTGAGTGACACCGTCACCAGAGTCGACAACCAGACCAGTCGTCCTACCGGAGGCGTACAGCGACAGGACGGCCTGAGTGGCCACATACACCGCCGGTACACCGAAGTTCTCAAACATCACTGATGCCATTCGTTCCCTGTTCTCACGGGGGTTGAACGGCGCCTCTGTGAGAAGCACTGGGTTCTCGCTGGGATCCACCTTGAGGTCGTTGTAGAACGTGTAGCTCCAGATCTTCTCCATGGCGTCCCAGTCGTCAATCGTACCGTGCGTAATCGGGTAGACCAGACGTAGCACACCACGCAGGTTGATTGCCTCTTCACCGATGTAGTAGTCACGCGTGTAGTGGTCCACATCGGTCATGATGCTCTCGTAACGTGGATAGCCGATGAGCGTCGGCCAGACGCTCCGTGGCTGGTCCTCACCCGCGTACCCGTTCTTGCTCAAGCCGGTGCCATTGTCAATGACAATCGGCTTGGCCCCAAGAAACTCGTCTTCAGCCATTTTGATTCGGTCCTCTCTTTCTTTTTGTACGGGGATAAGAATCCAAGTTCTTCGCCCACAGCTTCACAGAACTCTGGTACTACGTTACCGGTTCCACGTATTTAAGCATTGTCGGGATAAGGCCCTTTCTCATCGATAACTACTTAATATACGTATAATAGATAGTGCCTCCAGACGCCCTCGTAGGCCCAATTCGCGCCACTTTCTCCAGATCCGGCCACCTGAGGGACGCTCAAAAAGAGCAGATGACGAGCGACGGCGAAACGACAGGACAACCTCCCGATAACATATATATAACAAATATAGGTCATGTTGTGACTATGGGGTCGATATTCTGGGAAACTGCGGACGAGGTCATCCGAAGAGAGGTCCAGAGTGTAAGCGCCCGGAGAGTCATTCTAGAGGAGCTTGAAAAGGGGCCGAAGACCGGTAGCCAGCTCAGGGAGAAGATACGTCATGACATGTTAAGACGCGCCAGAGAAAGAGGCGACCAAGAGATATCAATAGACGACATCACGGTCACCGATCCCAAGTTGTACTTCAACACAAGACGTCTTGAGAACCTGGGGATAATAATCAGTCACAAGGAGTCGCAACAGCGGGTCTTCTCACTTGCACCGAGAGCAGCACAGGCTGTCAGAAGAGTTCTGAACGTGACTAGGAACACTACCGTCATCTCTTCAGTCTCTAAACCCGAACAGGTCCGTCCACTCATTCACTGGTTCACGCAAGAAGCCGAACCGCATTTCAACCGGCTCCGACTTGTTGTCGAGAAGGAACGCTTCTCAAAGGGTGTGACCAAGGACCTGAGCAGATATGTCCCCGACGGCACGACCAAGAGGTGGGAGGGTGTATGGGACGAGGTCCCAAAGGAGATAGCAGGGTACCACGACGGCGATGTCCAGGGGGACCTCATGGCCACGTACGCCTACATCGAGAAGATACTACTCGAAGAGATTACCGACAGGAATGTCGTGCTCGACCTCTCGACTGCGCCTCCCATTATCGGCCTAGCCTTCTGTCTCCTGTCGAATGACTACGCGGTGACCGCAATCTACATCCACAGACACAAGGCACGAAAGACCACGCTTACACACTACATTCCGGGGAGAGGGCTCTTGTGAGAGGACTCACGTTACCATGGCGACGTATGTACATTCTCCGCCATGTGGAGGCGGCTCTCCACGTAGTCAGGAGGACTCGCGCGACAACCACACCCGAGAGGAGTAAGACGATAGAAAAACTCGCACGCTGGGAGAAACAGCTGACTTACGTTCAAGGGGCCATCCATAAGATAGAGTCGAAATTGAGAGATGCACTCCAGAAGAAGCTGGATACTGCACTCGATGCAGAGATGCTTGTGACAGCACTCTTTCAGCCCAGTACAAAGAACCTATTCATGGAGATGGAGGCCCACTTTTGCAGGAGCGAGAGGCCCCCTATTGACTGTGAGGCACTCTCGGGGCTATCTATGCTACCCGACCTTGCGCGAGCAATGGCACTGGTTGGGGATGCTGCGCTCTCCCTGGCTATCCTACATCATCTATGGAAGGAACAGAGGCTCGAAGTGGGGCGCCTCACCGTAGGCAGAGCCAATCTTGTGAGTAATGAACACTTGGCGCACATATGCGACGACTGGAAACTCTACGAGAACCGCATCCACTTCGACCCCCCAACAGACAGCAAGTCCGAGATCGATCACATCAAGGGGACGCTTGTTGAGGCTGTATATGGGGCCATCTACATATCACACGGTCTGCCCGAGGTGCAACGGCTGGCCGCTCGACTTATCGAGTGAGCCTTATCAGTATTAGCATGCTCCGTCGTCAGGATTCTGTGGGAAATAGCCTGGCAAACTTCTTCTGCACATCTGGGGCCAGTCTGGGCTCGGCGTAGACCCTCACACTCGGAATCGTGAGCGATTGCTGTTCGAGGGCGGACATGAGGGGGCGTGCCTCCTCAGCCTCCGCCATGGCGGTCAACCTCTGCGGACCATTGGACTCGGTGACTATGCGAATCTTTGCCATCTGATCCGCGACAAGATTGGGAACCACTACGTCGAACACTACTCTGTCAGAGTCCTCAGCAATCTCTCGCTCCATATCGAGCAGAGCAGACATATCATGTTGCATCTCCACGAATCTGCGACGGACATCAGCCGGGAATGATGAGAGCCGACGCGACAAGACAACCTTGAACAACTGTCTGTGGCGAATCCGTCTTGCATACTCTCGTACCACATCATTCTCGGACTTGCTCAGCCATCTATGCAAATCGGCGTCGCCCATGCGCGTGAACATTCCCACACACTCATTGTGAGAGAAGCCCTCTGCTTCCAATTGGAGATAAGTGGCCTTGTTGATCATTGCCTCGGCCACACGGACAGCATGATGCAGGTATAGATCGCTGAACATCCAGTTCCGACTCAACACGAGGGCCTCCAGTGAATGCAGCGCTTTCAGCATGAACGCACGTACGTAGTCACCGGTTTCGTCCTGCACAACACGACTTGTGAGTAGGACACGCTCTGCCGGAAACAGGCCGAGTTCAGCTCCGCTGAAGTGAGCATCACGAATTAGATAGTCGGTCTTGTCTATATCAAGCGGAGAGTCAATAAACTCTGATATCAGACGGAGAATCCTATCTCGTGACTGGCGCCGCAATACTTGCATTACGGTCTTGGGATTGACTCCGACATCACGAAGCACATCAGAGAGATGAGAATGCAGGATGAGATGCTCACCGAGATCGAGGTGGTCGAAACCTGCCCAAGATTTGAGTGCCGGTTCAATCGTGTGGGAGGCTGGTGGATGACCTACGTCATGCAACAGGGCCACCGTTCTAAAGACCCGCTCGTGCTCCTCATCGAGTAACTCAGATAGCGGTCTGAAGCTACAATCGCACAGGTCGTCACAATAACTGATGACGCGAATGCACTTCTGTGCCAAGAAGTTCGTCCCCAAGCAGTGCTCAAACCGTGTGTGTGTCGCTCCGGGATACACGAGATGTGCTGGGCCGAGCTGGCGAACGTACCGCAGACGCTGCATCTCCCACGTGGAGATAATGTCGAGCTCCCAAGGAGCAAGGATAATCGCTCCATGCACTGGGTCTTTGATTGCCTTCTGTCTGGAATGTTTCTCCGCAAGTCCCACCATATCGTCATGTTCTTGGACGATGCGCTGAATTCTCATCCAAGCCGTGTCGCCCCTCTCACGAGCTGCCGCTATTGCAGCCTCACGACATCCGGTCTTGCGAATCAGCTCGATATTTTCAACATCTGCGTTAGAAGTGCTCCGTTTCGACATCATCAAGCCGCCTTCAATACCATTCTCATGGCGACCTAAAAGGAGCGGTGGTCTACTCATTCTTGCGTGGGGGGACCGCCCGGGACAGCTTCACTCTCTCGCGTGCAGGAATGTACTCCAGTGTGTTTCCTGTCCGCATGGCACGACAATACTCATTGGGCTCGCACAGCCCCCATCTGCGCATCATTCGACACGATGGCGCACGCCGTGACGGATAGAAAGGGGGGTCCAGCAGGCCCGCAGCCGTCAGATAGTTCACCACTGTTCTGATGTTTCTACGCACATAGGCCAGACGGATGCAAGGCGGTGCGCGCTCCATAACTCTCCACTCGACCTGCTTGTACAATCTGTACCACAAGAGGCACTTCTTGGTGGCATAGAGCATGGAGCACCCCGTACACAACCCCTCCGAGATTGATACCTCGCATAACTCGTCATGACCATGCTTTGTGAGGCCCGATGCCCGTAGAAGATGGAACTTGACCTCAGCGAAGAGCTCCGGAGTGAAAGAGCCGAACTCCATTGTAAAGGCTCTCAACTCCTCAGCCAGTTCCGTTGGGGAACAGATCCAGTGTTCAAGCGGGTCTTCTGGGAGCACCCGCTCTTGATTACCCATGATTAGGTCATCTCGGATTCGAATTTGTGGTACATCGGTGACCAAGTAGCACTCAGGATATTGTGTGACGGAACAATTCTTAAATCCCGCCCAGAGTGTTGTCGCCAAGTCCTGGAGTTCGTGACTCGAGGTGCCCCCAGTGGCTCGCTTAGATATCATCGCCAATAACACACTGAAGGAAGCGATTACCTCCCTGAGCCTCGTTGATGTGACGGGGGACGGAAGAAATGAGATAGTCGTTTCCACGATTCAGGGCGATGCAAGGGTACTGCATCTCGAGGCTGATGGTTCGGTCAGTGAGATAGCACGCTTTGGAGACCTCGCACCAATCGCCACTACGGGAGTAGGAGATGTGACCGGTGATGGAGTCCCTGACCTTGTGGTAGGGGGACTCGATCACTCACTAAAGGTCATCGCACTCCACAAAGAAGAACTTGCAATACGATGTGAATGTCCTCTCGGCACGATACCAACTGCATTGTGTGTTGCGAACGTCATGGGGGACGAGAAGGCCGAGGTGATTGTAGCAACAGACGACAACGCATTGAGATGTTTCGGCTGGTACAATGTGACCCTCGACAAGCTGGCACACAAGGTCGTCGAACGTCCAGTGTTCTCAATCCAGCCGTTCAGAAGTAAGGGTATCCCGTACTCGCGATTCGTCTTTGGAGATGATAGTGAGTACGTCTTCATCTACCAGTACGCAGACGACAGACTTCACGAGCTGAGCAAGATGCGTGCACGCGGTGCGGTGGACTTGGTCGCCACTGGCAGCGTCACGGGAGGACGACTCGACGAGATTGTGGCGATATCTAACAGAAACATCACACTATTCGGTTACGGATCCTCGGGGCTTGAGTTCTATGACAACCTGCGTGCACCCGAGCAGGTTAGCTCTGTCAAGATTGGAAGTGTCATGCGGGAGGGCATCTCGCCGGGGCAGGTAATTGTCAGTCAGACAAACACGCTGCTGAGTGTTCTCTCCCTTGACGGGCGGCGCCTTATAGAGGAGGGATCGGTCAGGTCCAGAAGCAAGGCCGCCGAGTCCTTGATAGACTATGGTGACGTTGATGGTGACGGCCAACCTGAGATAGTGCAGGCCGCTGCGAATGACCTGTTCATAGTGTCTGTCGAAGACTGACTCATGACAACTTCGGCATGTATACCTGCTCGGGTCGGAGTACTCTCACACTCTTCAGTGGAATACGCTTCTGGATACGTGGCACCCACTCCGTTTCAACCCAGTTCTTGACCTTCTCACGCGCCGCCTCGATGTCGTCAGCCTCTGCGTTGACATCTATGCGGATGAACAGGTTGTACGGTTCACGCTCAGTGACTTCCTTCTTGATCATGGCCCAAAATGCCTTCGAACCCTCGGGAATGTCAACACGTCCCAAAATCTCAACCCAAGACTTTCCCTCAAGACGCTGGGGTACCGTGGCCAAGTCCTTCAACTGAGGCAGCTCTTTTAGTGCCTCAAGGACCTTGTCTGCGTCCTTCTGGATATTGGTCACGGTCTCAAACTCTGCAAGCAAGTAATGATCGGCTCTGAACTTGGCCATTGCTCCGCGCTCCGTCGAACGTCTTACTTGCGCCCACATGTGTGCGGCTCTTAAGTGTGATGGTTTCACACAGAGCCCTCACTCTTTGATAGGCCCCTCGACGCTCCAAGAATCTGGTGAAGGTAGTGATTGTAGCGATAGGCAGCGGTCAGCATCCCCAAGACTGCAACGACAGCAAGACCCTCGACCAGAAGACCTACCACTGCGAATACGAACAGGGTGAAGAGACGTTCGGATCTTGCATCCAACCCAACATCTAGGTCTTCCACCCCGAGCGACTGCGCTCGAGACCGTGTGTAACTCGTCATGAGCCACCCGAACAGGCAGAGATAGGACCACGTATCCACGCCAATACCCAAGACCGAAGACGAGGGGGCAGAAAGTGCCACACCCATGATGATTATTGCCTCTGAAACCTTGTCGGTCACCGAATCCACGAGTGGCCCTGCTGGTGTCGATCTACCACCCATTCTTGCAACCGCACCGTCTACGCCATCGAACAACCCGGCTAGGAATACAAGGACACCGAATAACTGAGTGCAATGAGTTATCATCAGTGATAGAGAGGACATGAACGAGAGAAATAGAGAGAAGTACGTCACAGTATCAGGTCGAATGCCTCTCTGCGCAAGGGGAGAGGCTATGCGGAGTACGACTCCTCTGAACACTCTCCTTAGTCTGAACCTACTCGGAGACATTTCAATCACCCACATAGACTGTACCCTGGGAATGAACGACAACATTGGCAAGAGTGGAACTGGGAGAAACTGTGGAACCAGGTAGAAACACTGCATCATGAACTTCAACTTGGTTACCCACAACGGAGTTTCGCTCGATACTGACAAACGGGCCCACCCTGCAGGATGCACCAATGCGAGAGCCGGGGCCCACGTACGCAGGACCAACAATCTCCACTCCCGCCTCAATGACAGTACGGGACGGGGATGACAGTGCGGTGCGAAACTTCATGGAGTCTCCATCTGGAACGTACAACCCACCTGCGATGTCAGGTCCAGGATTCAACAGAATATGTCGCACAGCATCCAAGAGACCACGGAAGTCGTCAACATCAATACCCGGGTTCCCCACGTACAAATACCGCACGTCCCTGCCCTGCTCCACCATCATGTTAACGACCTGCCATACGTGCGTCAGGCCATTCCCGAGTGCAGGGCCACATGATGCAACAAAGTGTGATGATACAATCATACTCATAGCACTGTATCCCACAGGTGAGGCTGACCCAGTCACGTCATGACCAATCCCACACACCCTGCCGTCATCAGTTCCGAAGACAACACTTCCACCGGCGTGCCGGCTCACCGCCATTACGGCAACGGGGCAGTCTTCTTCGCAGGCGGACTGGGCGATGAGCGTATCAAGAGGGCTGACATCAGATACGTAGTCCGCAGGGCAGACGAGGGCTGTCGTGAATGTACTTTGCTGACTGGCACGAACAAATGTAGCAAGTGGGCCAATCTTGTAGTCGGAAACATACACAGAATGAATTGTGACATCTGTGGGCATGGACGCGATGTGCTCAGCCACCCGCTCATGTTTCCAACCCGTGCCGACTACTATGTCTGTGATTCCAGCAGTCTGCAGCGATGCCAATATGCGCGCGAGCAAGGTCCGACCTACAACCGGAAGGAGGGGCTTCGGGGTCACCTCGGTGACTGGACGTAGACGCAGGCCTTCTCCGGCCGCCAAGACCACAGCGTGAATCGTCATTCCACCTAGATTCCACTGCAAACGCAACGGCCATATGTACGTTTGCAGAAGTCTGGCCCGGGAATACCAGTGCCAGCGATCACCGTCACGTATGCTGGAGCCTCAGACCTCGGAGAGATAGTTCGCCGTGCTGTGGAGGTATTGCGTGACGGTGGAGTCATTGTATACCCGACAGACACGAGTTACGGCATCGGTTGCGATCCACGCAACCCAGACGCGATTGACAGACTGATAGCCGTGAAGAGGCGCGACCCGGATCTTGGTCTGCCCTTGCTCTTTTCGGATCTCAATCAGTGTAAGGAATACCATGACTTTGACGAACTCGAACTTGTCCTTGCACGACTATTTTGGCCCGGGCCGCTGACCATGATTGTACATGCTCGGCGGGAACTCCCTCCGAGAGTTTCTGGCAAGCACAAGTCAATCGCCGTACGTGTACCCGACCACCCCGTCCCCCGTGAGATTGCCCGCGCGATAAGAGGGCCAATCGTGGGGACAAGTGCCAATATCAGCGGTGAACCAAGCCCCTTCGATGTCGATACGGCAAGAGAACAGCTCGGTGAGGATGTGGATCTATACATCGACGGTGGACGTTCGAAGTCGACGAAAAACTCGACGATTGTAGGTGTGGAGCCTGGTCAACCGGCCAACATCAAGGTATACCGTGAGGGGGAGCTATCAATAGAGAGGCTGACAGAGAGTCTGCGTGTGGATGCAGATGCACTGAGATACTGGACAGCGAGAATAGTCTATGCGGACATGTGAGGGTGGCACGGTGCAACAGTATAATCTTCTTGTCGCATGTCCTAGGGACAGAGAGCGCGCAGCAAGATCTGAGATTCAGTATTTCGTGGGCGATCTCATAGGCGATGACGGGCTAAAGGTATTCAATACACACATCTCAGGTCTGTTGGCCTGTCGAACCACCATGAACCCGTTCGAGGTGGTTCACCGTCTGAGGGAGTTTGCCGATGATAATCCGTACCAGTTCCGGTTCGCCATCAAATTCACGCCACTAGAGAGATGTGTTCCCTCAGACATTGAGAGCATAAAGAATGCCGTCACGGAGTTGAAGGAAAGGATACTTGAGGGGCAGACCTTCAGGGTCACTGTAAGGACTCGTCATACTGAGTTGAAGGGAATGGACATAATCAACGAAACTGCTCCGTTGATTCCGAGAACTGTGAATCTCGACAACCCCGATTGGACTGTGTGGATAGAGGTTGTTGGAGAGTGGTCGGGTGTGTCGATACTGGTGCCGGAGAGGGACATTCTCTCCATAATGACAATGCGTGGTGACATGTACTAGATCATGTATCGAGCGCCAGCATCGAAACCCTGCTGACAACGCACCTAGCAAGTGCCTCGAATCTCTCTGTCAATGATGTGCCGCTCGCGATGGTCTCGACCTCTGATGGAGAAATGTCAAACACAGATGCAATCTGTGCGTAGCGCTCTTCAGAGAGAGGAAAAGGATCTGTCAGTTCAGAGCCGATGGTCTCTCTCAGTCTGTTCAATACGTTCCGTACAGCATCCGCCGACCCCACAACGATAACCGCAACATGTTTCATGTCGTCGCGGACCCCGAACCACTCAAGGGCCCGGCTTATCTGCCGCTGAGCCGAGGCATACACAACAATCTCCACATCCAGCGAGCGAGAGATAGCGTATCCACCAAACCATGCATTGAGCGCGTTCTGGACAGCAGACAGCAGATGAATATGGCCTGCAATTGGCACGGGGTTGAGAAACTGAATGGCCAAGACATCACTGGCCAGCTCTTTGGCTATAGAAACAATCTGGGTTGTGCCAAGCCGCATCTCGTTTTGGAGGACTGCAATGCCGACATGGTACGTGTCCTCTCCGTGCTGAAGCTCCTCTATGAGCAAGTGGATGCACCAACAGTCCAACTCAGAGGCGCTTTATGAAGTAGTCGGCAAGAGTCGGGTCGAAACCGACCTCAAAGACAAGCTTGTCACGAATCTGCTTCATGTTGAGGTCTGGCTCCTGACGACGAAACTCCTTGACGAGCGCGATGATGGACTCACGAATCTCCCAGGGGTACACAATCCACGCAGATACTTCTTGAATGTAATAGTCGGGTCGAACCATCGACGGGGGTTTCAGATGGAGTACAGCAGTTCGGACCTCAGCAACGCCAAGGGACTTTATGTACTCAGTAGCATGACGAAGACTCTCTCCGGTATCTGCCACTTCGTCAACTAGGAGTATCTTCTTACCTTCAAGCGGTACCGACAGCGGCTGCGTGACTCTAGGTTCAGGACCTCTCACTCCAAGCTCGGTGTAGTACTCTATGCGCACGTTCCACATCGTCTGGGTGTAGAGGACATCTGAGAGTATGCGTGCAGGAATCCACCCACCCCGCGCGATTCCCACTATCACGTTGGGCTCGTACGCACTTGATACAACACGCTCTGACAGTTGAAGCGTGAGATTGTAGATGTCCTCCCAACCAAGAATGAGATACTCCATGGAACTCAACTCTCAATTCCTATGTGCTGGCGCCTGACCTGCCACATATTAAGGCACCGGACATCGAAACGACACTATCATTCTTGAAGCGGAACCTAAATCAGTCAGCATGATTGCCATGCTCTCAGTGATGAATAGATGCAGCCAGACCTTCTCCTCACGCACATCGGGCAACTGGCGACTCTCCGAAACCACTCCCATCGGCCAAAGATAGGAGAGGAAATGAGGGAACTTTCGATCATTGAGGACGCAGCAATTGCAATCAAGAACGGTAGGATTGCCGCTGTTGGCACGACTGATGAGGTGATGGCAGATATCTCCAGTGAGCCGCGCCTCCCCGCTCTCGAGTTTCAGGGAATGTTTGCTATGCCCGGCTTCGTTGATAGCCATACGCACCTCGTCTTTGCGGGCTCCCGGGAGAACGACTTTGCCATGAAACTTGCGGGAAAGAGCTATATGGAGATTCTTGAGGCGGGAGGAGGTATTCTCAACACACTGAGAGCCACCCGCGCAGCATCGCAGACTGAGCTGGAGAGCATTGCATTCTCGTTCGCCGACGGGATGATTGCTCATGGAACAACAGCAATCGAGGTGAAGAGCGGCTACGGTCTGAGCACAGCCGATGAAACCAAGATGCTGAGGGCCGCAGCAGGACTGCGCGAGAGGCTGCCCGCGGAAATCGTCACTACATTCCTAGGTGCTCACGCAGTGCCCCCAGAGTACAAGGAGCGCACAGACGACTATGTAGACTTGATTGTCGACGAGATGATACCAGTCATCGCGGAGGAGGGACTGGCTGAGTTCTGTGATGTCTTCTGCGAAAAGGGAGTCTTTGACATTGAACAGTCGCGAAGGGTGCTCGTCGCAGCCAAGGAGGCGGGAATGAAACTCAAAGTGCACGCTGATGAGATTGTTCAACTGGGTGGCGCGGGGCTGGCGGCGGAGCTTGGAGCTGTTTCTGCAGACCATCTGCTCAGGGCCTCAGATGACGACCTTGAGGAAATGAGGCGAGCCGGGACAATTGCGACACTTCTTCCTGCCACTGCCTTCAGTCTAGACACAGAGTATGCTAGGGCTAGAGATATGATTGAGATGGGTCTGCCCGTCGCACTTGCCACCGACTTCAATCCTAACTGCGCAAATGAGTCGATGTTCTTCACAATCGCGTTGGCCTGTTACAAGATGAAGATGTTCCCACGAGAGGCCATCTCTGCGGCGACCATCAACGCAGCACACGCAATAGATCGTGCTGAGGAATTGGGGAGCATTGAGGTCGGAAAGAGGGCAGACATCATAATTCTTGACTGTCCAAACCCCGAATACATTGCGTACCGATTTGCGATGAACCTGACTCACACCGTCATCGTCAATGGTCAGGTCGTGCATACACGCCTTGGACCGTGACCTACACCTCGTAGAGAGCGCCAGTCACGGACTCGACTGCAGACACTATCTCTCCACAATCCATCAGCTGGCGAATCTTTACTATGTCAGAGTACAGTGGGCGGTCGTCTGTGAGCTCTGGCACCACAGTGCGAATGAGAGCATGTGCCCGTTCAAGAGCCTCAGACGGACGTAGAGGCGCAAGAAGATCTAGGCCCTGGGCGGCACAGAGATATTCTATTGCCACCACATTCTTGACATTCTCCAGAATCTGACGAGCCTTCCGAGCAGCAATAGTGCCCATGCTGACATGGTCCTCTTGCTCCGCACTCGTCGGAATGGAGTCGACGCTGGCCGGATGGGCAAGGACCTTGTTCTCGGAAACAAGTGACGCCGCTGTGTACTGGGCAATCATCATGCCGGACTGAAGACCGCTGTTTCTTGTCAGAAAGGGAGGTAGTCCACTCAGTTTCGGGTCTACTAGTCGGTTAATCCGGCGTTCTGCGATGTTGGCAATCTCAGACAATGCTATTGATAGGAAGTCCATGGCAAGAGCGACGGGCTGCCCGTGAAAGTTGCCGCCAGATACAACGGTACCGTCATCAGGAAACACGAGAGTATTGTCTGTGGCAGCGTTGATCTCGACCTCCAACACGCTACTGACATACCTGATAGCATCAATCGAGGCCCCGAGTACTTGTGGAAAACATCGCAGCGAGTATGCATCTTGGACCTTTCCGCAATCTGCATGAGAGCGGTTGATCTCACTGTCTGCGAGAATTGACAGAAGGGCCCTCGCAGCATCAACCTGACCCTCGTGTGGACGTACTGCATGAATTCGAGCATCGTAGGCTGCACGTGTGCCGCGAAGAGCCTCTAAGCTCATTGCCCCCGCAACTGTGGCATCACTGACGAGCCTTAATGCATCGTGAATAGCCAGTACACCCACTGCGGTCATCGGCTGCGTACCATTGATCAGAGCGACACCCTCTTTCGCCTGAAGGACGACAAGGGGAATGTCCGCCCTGCGCATGGCCTCGGCACCGTCCATGCGTTTGCCCTCAAGGAACGCCTCCCCCTCACCAATCATGACGAGGACCATGTGTGCCAGAGGGGCAAGGTCGCCACTGGACCCCACTGACCCCTGCTGTGGTACCACTGGTACAACTCCGCGGTTGAGCATCCGGAGCAGGGTCTCAACCACCTCAAGCCTGACGCCCGAGAATCCCTTGGCCAATGCGTTCGCACGGAGAAGCATCATTCCTCTTACAACTTCCTCGGGGAATGGCTCTCCTACGCCTACGCTGTGACTGCGAATTAGGTTCACTTGGAGGTCGGCAACGTCACTCGCTGCTATCGATACGTTCGCGAGGTCGCCGAAGCCCGTGTTGACACCGTAGACAGTCCGCCCCTCACGAATCGCAGCCTCGATGACCTGACGGCTCTTCTCAATCTTCATGCGAGCATCATCGGTGAGCGTGACATCCTCGCCATGGCGAGCAACTCGTACAACGTCCTCTATCGTCAGGCTCTCTCCATCGATTGTGACGGTCATCTCAGACACCACTTGCCAGGACTCCGCAGGGCCCTCGACAATTGCACGCGGAGTAGACTCGCGCTTTAAGACTTGCCGTCGACTCGCGGCTATCCTCAAGACCAGCGGAAAGGCCTAAGTTGAGTCGGCATCATGTTGTCACCGATGAAAGCCAAGTCGCTCGATGAGGATACCCTATACAGAGTTGCGCAGGAACAGTCTAGGCGGGCCAGTGAGGTAGTCAGGACAGATGTTCCCGAGTATGCAGGCGGACCAGTGACCGGAGTAGATGTTGCGTACTCGGATCCCTTGGCCGTAGCGTGTGCGGTGACCATCGATACCGAACGGGGAAATGTGACTCGCATTGCATTTCACACGACCAATGTCGACATGCCGTACGTTCCCGGATTCTTTCAATTGAGAGAGGGTCCTGTCCTCATTGAGATGCTGAGAGAGTTGAGAGACACGGGGCCAGTCCTTATAGATGGAAACGGAGTCCTGCATCCGCGTAGATTCGGCCTTGCGTCATACGTCGGTGTCGAGCTGGGGATTCAGACGATAGGCGTTGCCAAGACGCTCCTTCTTGGAACAATGGACAGCAGAAAGGGCGACATCGCACTAGTCCGTGATGGGGACGACATCATTGGCGCCGCGTTATGGATTGGAGCGCGGAAGAAACCCGTCTATGTTTCAATCGGGAATAGAGTGTCTCTCGCGACTGCAATCGAGATTGTCAGGGATTGCAGTAGCAAGGGCCGTGTCGAGCCCATCAGGCAGGCGCATATCATGGCAAAAACTGAGGTACGCAAGAGAACAGTGTGAGGCCGGGAGAACTCCCAGCACACACACCATGTCCTTGACATCAAGGTCTATCTCTTTTCAAATGCCTCACGGACAAGACTCTCAACAAGGTCCTCCTCTGGGATAAAGGGAAGTGTGATATGGCCCTGGCCGTCCATGGCCTCGTTCCATTCAATAGCGGTCTCTATGGCATGGTCGTTTCGGGCCCATGCACGCCGGGCAACGCCGCACATCACGTCCCAGTCAAGTGCAGACTTGATTATTCTATCCACGCGTTCGCTGCCGTCCAGCACAAGGCCGAACCCACCGTTGATTGCCTTGCCCGTGCCAACGCCTCCTCCGTTCGAGAGGACCACCATGGTCATTCCTCGCGCGGCATTTCCTGCCCAGCAATGGTGGGCCATATCGCTCATCACATTGCTTCCGTCACGGATGTTCGAGGTCTCTCTGAATGGAGAGTCTGTGCCTCCTGTGTCGTGATGGTCCCGGCCGAGCATCACAGGCCCAATCTTGCCCTCCCGTACAAGCTGGTTAAACTTGAGGGCAATCTTCACACGGCCGACAGCATCAGCATAGAGGATTCGAGCCTGTGAGCCCACAACGAGGTTGTTCTTCTCCGCATCACGGATCCAGACATAGTTATCACGATCCTGTGCTCGTCGATTGGGATCGATGCATGACATCGCAGCCTTGTCGGTCTCAATCAGATCCTCGTGCTTGCCACTGAGGCACACCCATCTGAACGGGCCGTACCCGTAGTCGAAGCAAATTGGGCCCATTATGTCCTCGACGTATGATGGGAAGATGAAGCCTTCAGAAGTGTCACGGCCATTCTTGGCGATCTCTCTCACGCCCGCGTCAAAGACCGCCTTCATGAAGCTGTTTCCGTAGTCCCAGAAGTGCGTGCCACGCTTTACCATTGTATGAATGAGCTCGAACTGCTTTCGCAAAGACCTGTCAACCATGCGCTTGAACTCCTCAGGGTCATTAGCGAGGAGTTCCTTGGCCTCCTCGTACGTGAGGCCCTGTGGAGTATAGCCGCCCTCGTAGGCTGCATGACACGATGTCTGGTCCGAGGCCAGATCAATTGGGATGTTCTTGTCTACCACGTATTGCCAAAGGTCAACGACATTTCCATAGTAGCCAATCGAGATAGGCTTTCCACTCGCCTTGTACTCCTCCACCCACTCGAATATCTCGTCGAGATCGTCAGACCACTTGGACAACCAGCCCTGCTCAGTCCTCGTGTCAATCCGACTCTTGTCGACCTCGGCAATCACGCCTATGCCTCCGGCAATCTCCACGGCTTTTGCCTGTGCCCCGCTCATTCCGCCAAGACCAGAAGTCAGGTACACACGACCGCTGAGGTCCTTGTCAGCGGGAATGCCGAGATACAGTCTTCCAGCGTTCAGGAGAGTGATGTAAGTCCCGTGAACGATTCCCTGCGGACCAATGTACATCCATCCGCCAGCTGTCATCTGCCCATAATTGGCGACCCCCATGGACTGGGCCCGATGAAACTCTTCAGGTGTGTCGAACATCCCCACCATTAGACCGTTGGTGGATATCACGCGGGGTGCATCTCTCTTTGATGGGAATAGTCCCAGTGGATGACCGGACATGACAACGAGGGTCTGCTCCTCGTTCATTATTTCTAAGTATTTCTTGATCAGGCGGTACTGCATCCAGTTCTGGCAGACCTGCCCGGTTTCGCCGTAAGTCACCAACTCGTACGGGTACAGTGCGACATCAAAGTCGAGATTGTTGTCAATCATCAACTGGATTGCCCTGGCCTCGAGAATTCCCTTGTATTCATCCACTGGCTTGGCATGAATACGGCCGGGCGGACGGTAGCGATAGGCATAGATCCTACCACGGGCCATTAACTCCTCGAGAAACTCTGGTGCCAGCCGCTTATGGAGCTTCTCGGGAACATACCGGAGAGCGTTCTTCAGTGCCACAATGGTTTCGTGTTCGTTCAGTGTGAAGCCCCTGCTGGGGGCACGGCGAATACCCGGTTCGAACACGGGGTCGGGTGGCAACTCATCATCTAGCCTGATAGTCATGGCCTTTGAAACGTCGAACTTCATTCAATCACTTCCAGATGACCATGCATCATTCTGGTAGGGAAACAGGCGCCGGACATCCCGGTCCGCTCGTGCCCAGAGCCCGAATTCCGCTTAAATCCTTTGACCGGCACGAATCTCCATCTACTAGGATAGGTTGTCCCAGTTGTCAAAGATTGGCGGAACGATGGCACAGACTACAGGGCCACAAGTACTGACTTGTCAGGTGCCCATCCCAGTTTCTTTGCGGTCTTGAACTCTTGGCTGGCCTCGTGGTACTCCCCCAAGAGCCACAAGACAAGCCGAAGCTGGTTGTGAAGGTCGGGGTCGTCAGGGGACTGCTTCAGCTCTGCACGCAGGCCCTTCTCAATCTGCTTACAGCGCCGAATCTCTTGCAAGCGCTCTTGCCGTGCTGCCTCTAGCACACTGTGAATATACTCGGGCTCTCTACATAGTTCGTGATCCAAGACCTCGGGCGGGAGTGTTTTGAGAAACTTGTTGATGGCAGCGCGGGGTGTATCGGCGGTCCTCCAGAGCTCCCCCTCGAGCAAGAAACGCTCGTAATCCTCCTGCATGAACTTGAGCAACATGTCCAGCCCGACCGTAACAGGATGGTCGTCACCGAAACTCTCACGGCAACAAGTCCATTCGAAATAGATCACTTCGGTGCCAATCTTCTGCACAACGGTCGGTGTGGCCTCAATGGCCATCATATCGCGCATGAGGCTCTTGACTGTGTACACCTTCCTCTTGGGAAGTTTGACACGTTCAGCGGCACTCATTGCGGTTATTATGTGGGGGAGGTTCCAGATAAATTATCGTGAAACTTCAAAATGGAAACTTCCACAGCATCCACGCAGGGAGCCCCCACCATACCCTCACGCAGATAGAGAGAATTGCTATGCTCAATGAGATTGCCACGACAAGCCAGTCACGGCGCGTGAAGTGAAGCTCCTCCATATACGTGCGGTTCTCGCACGCTCCAAAGCCACGTGACTCCATGCTCTCAGCTACTGACAGCGCACGTCTTATCGATACAATAATCAGAGGAACTATTATTGGCACAATATTGCGGATTCGACGCAGGAGGTTGCCCTTGTCCAACTCTACTCCACGCGCTTTCTGTGCGTCCATTATGGCGTATGCCTCCTGCCCTAGAGTCGGAACATAACGCATTGCCATGCTCATTGCAAATGCAAATTCGAATCGTACATGCATCTGAATCAACGCTTGGGACAGCTCGTCGGGATGGACGGTCAGGAAGAACAGAGAGAAGGATGTCATCAGAGCGACCAAACGAAGAGCCAGTGACAGGGAGTATGAAAATGGTGTCGGAGAGGTGGAGTACAGGGTATTGAACACCATGATAAAGACAATGAGAGCCCCAAGCCCCTTCATGCTTCGGGCCCATCGTCGAAGAGACTTGGCAGCAGCCAAGAGAGGAATCAGCACGCATAATATGATGACTAATGGGATGATGTCAAGAAACATGAGAGACACAATGGCGCCAACTGTGGACATGACAAGCTTGGCTCTAGGATCAAGCCGGTGAATGACGGAGTCAACCCGCGTATACCGGAAGACTTCGAGAAAGGACAATCTCACCCTTCCCCTCCCACAATCTTGAGGATGACATCTTCGAGCTCGTCCAGATGAGTAAGACGTTGCGGAATCTCTGGGAACACCTGATGAAGTGCACGTGCGGTTACGGTCATCTGCGGTGGCGTCAGAGAACATGCCTCCAACACCAGATCGTTGCTTAGGACATCGTGGGTGGGCCCGTCAGCAATGATGATTCCGGCGGCCATCGCGATTGTCCTGGAAAAGTGATCCACTGCGAACTCGATATCATGGGTCACGACTATGACTGTCTTGCCCTCATAGTTCATCTCTCTGAGCATCTTGGCCAGCCGCTCCTTCTGGCCAGCATCTTGGCCTATGGTGGGCTCATCCAAAGCAAGAACGTCCGGCTCGGTGGCCAAGACGGATGCCAGTGCAACTCGCTTTCGTTCCCCTCCAGACAGAGCAAACGGGGACCTCTCGGCAAGGTGCTCAAGCCCCAGTTGTGTTAGAGTACGGTGACATCGTTCCTCGGCCTCGTCGGCTGTATATCCCAAGTTCCTGAGCCCGAACATGATCTCCTTCTCGACCGTGTCCAAGAAGAGCTGGTGGTCCGGGTTTTGCCACACTAGACCAACCGTCCGAGAGAGCTCGGCGACAGACTTCTCACGGGCATCGACACCATTCACGATGACGCGTCCTTGGTCGGGTCGCAAGAGCCCGTTCATGTGCTTGATCAACGTGGTCTTGCCGGCCCCATTCGTCCCCATGACTGCGATAGACTCGCCATCATCAATCTGGAGTGAAACCCCCCTTAGGGCTGGGTAAATCTGGTCATATGCGAAGTGGACATCCTCGAAGATGATCATCCGGTTGCAGCCTCCTTGACCAGCATTGCGAGCTCGCTCCCAGTGAGAGGAACACGGCCAAGACGCACACCATTCGCGAGTAGGCGCTTGTACAGCTGTACCGCCTTAGGAACACCCACACCTATCTCCTCGCAGATGTCCATCTGGAGGACCTCGTGCGGGGGCCCGTCAGCGACCACCGATCCCTCATTCATCAGGACTATGCGCGATGCATCCTTTGCGACGATATCAAGACGGTGTTCCACCAACACGACCGTCATGCCGCGGCGGTTCTGCTCCGCAATCAGCTCCAAGATTCGTTCTGCACTCTGGGGATCGAGATTCGAGGTCGGTTCGTCCGCCACCAGTATCTTGGGTTTCAATGCGAGAGTCGCTGCCAGTGCCACGCGTTGCTGTTCGCCGCCAGACATCTCGTGAGGATGCTTGTCACGCAGATGGTGCAGGTCGAACGCATCAATCATCTCTTCGACACGTCGTCGAATCTCGTCGGGCGGTACACCCAAGTTCTCCGGCCCGAAGGCAATCTCCTTCTCAACGCTAAGTGTGACCAGTTGGTTTGCAGGGTTCTGGAATACCAAGCCTACTATAGACGCCATCTGGGCAACCGTATGGTCGCGCGTATCTCTTGAGTCAACAATGACATGGCCCGCGATATAGCCCCGGTGAAATTGTGGTACAAGGCCGTTTATCGTGCGACAGAGCGTAGTCTTGCCACAGCCAGATGGGCCAGTGACAACGACGTATTCGCCCTCCTCAATTGAGAGATTGAGATGTTTCAATGCAAGCGTGTTGGCCCCCAAGTACTTGAAACTGAAATCTTGCCACTCGATGAGAGCCACTGGAGGTTCACCACCTACGAGTCGTCGTTCTCTTGTGCCGTTCCCCGCTCGATGGCTGCACGAATCAGGTCGACAGCCACACGGAGAGCCTTGTCGCGGTCACGTGTACCATTCGCTCCTGCAGCATTCGCGTGACCCCCGCCTTCGCCACCAATGACTTTGCCAAGCGGTTCCATGACATCGCGGCCAAGGTTGACACCGGTCTTCGCATGGAACTCCTGTGTACTGCGAGAGCTGAGGCGCACAACGTTCTTCGAAGGCCTGCCGCCCACAATCGCCACATCTGCACCGAGGTCGAGAAGCGCGCGACACGCACTGGCCTCGAATGCACCGACCTTTGAGGTCACCACAATCCAGTCGCCAATCAGATGTATCTTCAGTCGACTTCCGGCCTTCAGTCGGGCAATGCGTTCAGAACGGTCTGGCCGCTGGATGAGCGACCTGAGACAAAGACCGTAGTCAGCCCCAGCATCGATCAATCTTATGGCAGTCTTGAGCGTCGCGGCATCGCCGTAGAAGAATCTACGAGTGTCGAATAGTATACCTGCCAAGAGAAGGCCAGCAATGTCGGGGGTCAGTTTGACATCCAACTCGTCGAACAGTGTGACTAGAATCTCACACGTTGAGGACTTTGTATGGTCAACGATTACATGCTTTGCTAGTGAATGAATATCAGGATTCGGTTCATGATGATCGATGACAAGTGTGTGCTCTGGGTCTTGTGCCGCATGCTCAAGAGAGGGACCCAACTGATAGCGATTGTTTGTGTCCAGCAACACGAACAGATCAAACTGGTCAATCACATCTGGGGCGATTTCAGGAACTGGCACAAACGTGGTGGCCACCTGTATGGCCAGCTTACTGGCATCTTCACAGGCCAACGTCGCCCGGCCACCCGGGTTCAGAAACATGTACAGCCTCTCAAAGGCCAACATCGCACAGAGGGCGTCCGGGTCTGCATTGTGATGACCCATAATTAGCACGTTCTGTGCGTGGCCAAGAAGCTGCCGTAGGTTCACTTGTTCTTCATCTCCATAAGGCGCCGCTCAAGCCAGTCTTGACCGTGCGCCGCCGCCTGCTCCAGTATCTCATCCAGTGAGTGGCCTGTATCGTACTTTTGCGTGATGTCGAGGTCCACATCCAGCGTCAGAACGTCCGAGAGGTCCAGCGTGCAGACGACATTCAACTCCGCGATGCTCTTCTGTGGGACCATCTGGAAGATGAATCGTGTGATCTCCTCTTCGCATTGCTCTGTCAGACGCTCTATGTCTTCCTCTGTGAGTTGAGGAAGGCCAATCTCTGTGACCCGGGCCATCGTGTTCACTTAACTCCGAGTTTGCCCAACTCACCCTGTATCTTGGTCTGCAACTCGCGAAGCTTCTCAGCACTTGCCTCCAGCTTCTTCTTGTACGACTCAAGACCAATCTCAGTGGTTCTCTTGCGGTCCTCCAAATCTTCAATCAGCTTTGACCGATCTACTCGAAACATGACCTGTCCCACTATCTTGTAGGTGACCGTATCATCGGGGGTCTTTCCCAACTCCTCAAGCGTGGTCGAGATCTCGGTCAGCTCTGTCTTCATCGACTGAACCGCCACCTGAAGGGTCTCGTACTGACGCCGGAGGTTGTCGTATCTCATCAGTTCCTGTTCCAACTCTGGTGGTATCTGCTGTGCCATCTTCTTCAGACTCCCTAACGCTAGAACGCGGGCCGCCTGACTGCGCGTCAGGGGCAGGGACTTAAGGATTTTGGCCTGTGACTGACGCCACGGCTCGCTGGCAGGCTGATACCCAAGACAAGAAGGAGTTCATGGCTGCACGAAGAGCGGTGAGGTCCCCCGCCTCTATGTGCAAGACTATTGTAGTGCCCTGAATCTCAATCTTGGTCCTCGCCCTCTCAGATGGGGCCGCGTGGGTCTCAGGTGCGAGAGCCTCAAAGACGGTACGCGCCATCTCCTCTGACTCAAGGTCTATGTGAAGTACCACGGTCCCATGCAGCAGTATTTCACTCAACGTTCATCCTCCAGATGACGGATGTCACCCTGATCCTTGGGCCAACTTCCGATACATCGGCCGCATGATAGTGTGTCCACAACGTCCGACCGCCCCGCATATCAGTCAATCGAATATCGACCGCATGCTCCCCCTCCGGGCCAACAGGACTGAGTTTCTCCAGTTCGAGCAGCTCAGTATCCAGAAGACGGGCGAGCTCCTGGGCCAGTTTCATGGTCTGCAGAGAGGAGTTGGGTGGCACGCTCAGTGAGTGTATCGAGTTTATCCTCAGTTTTTTTCCTCTCATGACCTCCCTGCGAAGAGCGGCACTCTCCATCCGGATGACTAGGCGCTCAACACCAGACGAATCAAATATGCGGATGCCGCCCGGATTGCCCTTGTAGAGTGTGACAACGAGAGCCGCGGTGGCACCGGAGGCCTGAATACGAGAGATCAGTTCCTGAAGACTCATGCCACCACGGTTGAACCTCTCACTTCCCGGCATCACTGTGTAGAGGTCGCGTACGAAGGACCGAACTCGATTGGATGTACGCCGGGAGGTTGTGATCAGAAGCAACTCAGGTCGGCCCGTCACTTGTTACTCGGCGGCGGGGCCCTCTTCGCCGGCAGATGTGTCGTCTTCGGCCTCAAGTACAGGTATGGGGGTTTCAACAGCAGGAGACACAACCTCCTCCTCGGTCTCCTCACGTAAGGACAACAGACTGTCTGAGACCCTCTGAGCAATGGCTCTTCGGGCAGCCTTGCCCGCGTCGGTGTAAGGCACGTAGGCCCCTCCTGCAAAGACGAGTCCGCACTTTCTACAGACCCACAGCCCAGCAGCCCTTCTGTGTAGAGAGCCCTTTGTGGCACAGGATGGGCAGCGGTGTGGTTCGGCCCTTCTCTTCTCTATGTCAAGCACTCGTCGGCGCAGCTTAGCACCGTACCGGGGTCCAAAGCGTCCTGTGCTACCGACCTTCTTTGTTCGTGCCAAATCAACAGTCTCCTTCTGATTTCACTACGACCGTTCGTTACAGTTTGGATATCGTCTGAATCCGCTTGAGAACGGTGCCGGGCAGTCACCATGAGGTGACACCAGCCATGGGCTGCCGACGTCTACCAGTCGCCCGTCGGTTCCACTTATTAGCATATCTGTCGGGCCAAGAGAGATTGTAGGTGCCCCTAGGGGCACCGCTTCAGCCTATACCTTTCGGCCCGTGGCCTCGTAGATGAGCTTGCGAAGATCCTCGGCCTTCTCAAGGGCCATGTCCATGGCATGCTCAATCTGAGCCATCGAGATGGGGCCAGAACCCCCGCCCTTCTGCATGGCAGTGAAGTGGTTGTTTGTGTCTATGGCCATTGTGAGCCTGCAGTCCTGGACCATCTCCTCCTTGAGGACGGGGTCAATGACCAGATGCTCACCAATCTTTGAAACCGTGCACTCCACAGCTAGGTTCTTGATTGGAATCTCAAGCTCGCGACCTGTCTGAACCAGCTCCTCATCTTCCAGTTTCATCTCGGGGAACCGCGTGTTCAGAAGAGCAGCGTTGGCTGCGAGAGAACATGCGTCAATGAGATTTCCGTCATATTCCAGTGTGTAGAGGTCGCAAAATACCATGTAGACCTTCTTGCCTGGTTCTATCACGAGACCCTTGACATCAACGGTTTCAGACTCGCGTACTCCGCGGTCGACAACACGAGCCAGCTCAATGGCGTCTTCCTTGGGAGGACCAACCTCAAAGAGCGGAGAGGCTATTGGAGCCATCTCAGCAGTGACCATTGTGACACCCTCATCAGGAGTGTCAGGATACGGCTCTCCAACAAGGACCTTTACGCCAGCAATGACACGGGTGTCACCGATTCTTGCAATGGCTGAGCCCTCAGACTTGGCGGCCACAACGCCGACCTCTATCTCAATGTCACGGTACTCGTCAAAGGCACGACTATCTACGCGTTCGCCCTTGCTGAGAAGATCTTGGATGTATTTCCTATCGATATGGCTGATTGTTTCTGCACTAAAGTCGCCCATCTCACTCTTCCTCCTCTGGAAGCTCCGACTCACCGAGGTCGGTTTCGAGATCGTCCTCGTAGTCCTCTTCCTCGTCCTCGCCTTCAGAGCCTGCCTCTGGTGCCCTCTTCAAGTACGCTCTCTTGAGGGCCTCCTTTTGAAGCTCATGAATGTACTTGCACGCGTTCAGACCCATCTGCATTGCCTCTAGGAGCTCCTCCTTCGTGAAGGAGCCATCCTGCTGCAGCAGTGTGATCTCTCCGGTCGAGGGGAGTATCGCCATCGGTACATCGCCCTCGCCGTACTTGTCCTCCATGTCGCCAAGGTCAACAATCAGCGTGCCGTCCGCCTTTCCAACAGCAACAGCGGGCACAAGGCTTCTCATCGGAATCCCCGCATCCGCAAGGGCCAATGATGCTGCATTGATAGCAGCACAGCGAGTACCGCCGTCAGCCTGGATGACTTGAATGAACACGTCAACGACTGCCCGCGGAAAGTCTTCCAAGAACAGCGCAGGCTCTAGCGCATTGGTAATTACCATTGAGATCTCGCGCTCCCTTCGAGAGGGGGCCGGTCTCTTTCTGTCTGGCACAGAGAATGTGGCCATTCGATAGACGCATCGAAGATACGCCTTGTCGTTAAGTGTGAGGTGCCGAGGATGAAGTTCTCTCGGTCCATACACAGCAGCGATTATGTGGGTCTTGCCCTGCTTAATCATTGCAGACCCATCAGCAGTCTTGAGTACGCCCACCTCAAACTCGATTGGGCGCAACTCGTCTGGTCTTCGCCCGTCCAGACGCAGCCCCTCGGGGCTGATCAAATAGTCGGGCTTCACTTCGGGACTCATTTCTCACTCACGTCCTCCTTATTATCATCATCAGAACTCTCATCTGAAGTGCCACTCTCAGCGGCCCTCTCCTCGGGCTCATCAGTAGAAGTTTCAGAGCCCTTTAGCTTTGCAAGTTCCCCGTCAATCATCGCACTGACGCGGTCGGTCAGCTTTGTGGTGTGCGCTTGATCCTCAATCATTCTGAACGCCTTTATCGCAATGCGAAGCGTTGGAATGTCTGGGGCGCGAATCCAAATCCGCCCATTCTGGCCCACCACCGTCTGAATCCGTAGACGGCTCTTGATCATACTGATCATCGAGCCCCTCCTGCCAATGATGCGAGGTATCTTCGCAGGGCTCACCTCGAGAATCATCCCGTCAGTGAGTCTCCTGAGACCTCTGCCCTTCATGGAGAGGAAGGGGCCAGTGTTCCTGTCGAATGCAATCACCTCGGCGGCAATGACATCACCTATGTCCATATACCGTGAGATGTCTTCGTCATAGGGGCGCCTCAGTGCGTTGTTGGCATGAAGCGATGCCTGATATGGGCCGCCTATGTCGACTTTCCAGTTGTTACCAGCGACCATCAAGATGGTCCCTATCACAAGGTCGCCTTCACGGGGGATGTATACCCCTTCAAGTGGCACGACCTTCACCGTGTTCCCGCGCAGCTCTGCTAGGCCAACTAGGGACGAATAGATTCGCCCGTTCTGACTGTAGGTACCAACTGATGCGCGGTACCTTCCTTCTGCCAGCAGTTGCCCGGGAACGACTAGTTCCCTTTTCTGAAAGTAAGTTCCAGCCAATGTATTCCCTCATGTAATGATTTGTAATCGTGATGCTCTAGACTCGCCTCATCGGACAACCTCAATGTGAACCTGTCCTTTCGTGAGCCTATTGAGCTCGTCGTAGAGCTCCTGACGATGGGAGGCAGGTACCTCCACAAGCCCCGTCCACGAACCGTCGGGGTTCCACGTCTCGTCCTTGATGACACCAGCCTTTGCAACCATGTTGTAGCCCTTCCCCGAGAACGTTGCAGGGATAGTAATGCGCAGCTTTACGCTCTCAAAAGAGATTGGGATGACCACACGAAGGGCCTTCACGACTCTAGGAATCTGCTCCTCGACGTCAATGAATGGGTCGACACGAACCTTCGCCTCTTCCATGGCCTGTCGAATTCTGTCAGGTGGATGTGGATGGCCGGTCTGAGGATTGACAGCCCGCTTGGCAACGTGGTCTATGATTGCATTCGTCTTCTCCTCAATCAACTGGTTGCGCTGCTCAAGGGTGAGCTTGAACTCGCCTCGCTTGAGTATCTCAGGGGCTATCTCGAATATGTCATCGGTCCCAAAGGTGTCCTTTGCAAGCTCCTCTGATGCACGCTCACCTCGGCGCGCGTCCTCATAGAGGTCGTAGCTCTTCAGAATCGACTCGATAGGGATGTCTTCACCTCTTCGATACCTGAACGCCAAGTCCGGATCCACAAAGATCTCAAACCTCAAGTGCCCCTTCTGGAGGCCCACAACAACTGCGTCAAGGTCAAGCCATTTGTCGCCTGTCTTTCTACCCGAACCCATCAACTCTACGTCATCTCCTACTCTTCCTTCGGAGCCGACCCTTGAAGCGCGCTCTCAATCTCAGAGTGTGATAACCTCTCAAAGACACCGGTGCTCACCGGAATCCGTGCAATCTCGACATTATCGGCTGTCAACTGGGTGTCACCAGTACTTCTCAGTGCGTCTATCGCTAAGGCGATTGCCTTGTCAAGACTCATATTCTTCTTGTAGCGCTTCTCCAAGAACTCACCCGCTCGTGAGCTTCCACGGCCAATGACTGCTGCCAGAAAGCCCCAAGATGTTCCCACGGGGTCTGTGACAAAGAGATGAGGGGTGCGATCATAGTCAACAGAGGCAATTATCATCGCGACACCATACGGTCTCGCTCCCCCGCGCTGTGTGAACTGGGCCTTGATATCACAAATGTAATCGGCCAATGCCTCGGCGGGGATGGGCTCCTCGTAAGTCAACCAGAATGATTGGGCCTTTATCCGAGCCTCCTGAATCAGTCTGCGCGCATCGGCCATCAGACCAGAGGTGGCGACAGCAATGTGCTCGTCAATCTTGGAGATCTTCTCCACGCTGTCAGGCTCCTGTAGCGGGAGTATCTTCTTCTCGGCCAGCAGTACAACGCCGTTCTTGGTCAATATTCCAATCGATGTCGCGCCCTGTTCAACCGCCTTCTTTGCGTATTCAGCAGCGAAGATTCTTCCCTCGGGGCTGAAGATGCTTGTACTCATGTCGTAGCCAGCGCCGCTAATCCCAAACACAGCGAATCCTCCAAGTAGTCATCATAGCACCCGCCGGAAGTCAGAACCTCTATTATGGGGGCAAATCTGGCAATTCCGAACGGCTGATGAGGACGAATGTAATATCTGCTAGCCCTCGGCTCTCTTGCCTTCTAGGCTCACGTGTCCAACTCAGAGCTCAGCAAATAAGCCTTCCTATAACTCTGTACACCTATTCCTGTAACAGATAGAGATAGGCAACAAAGCCCAATGACAGAACCACCGCGCCGCCCATAGCATTCACTCCAAATGCAAGATAGGCAATCACAGCCACAACGATGATCATCAGAATTATCTCAGGCCAACCTGCGCGTACGTCGGTCAACTGGAGTCGAAGGTTCACGACCGTCACGGTGCCAAAGACAAACACTCCGAACAGAACTAGAATCTCAATCACAAAGGTGACGTAAGGATTGATGTCATTCAACGCCCCGACCGGACTTGTGTCAACAACATCAGGTGCAGACCACATCCAGAAGAGCACCACAAGTACCAAGAAGATCACTGTGAAGACCAGAGTGATAATGTTAGAACGCATCAGCTCGCTCTTGTCAGGAGTGTCTTGACTCAAGGTAGTTCTCACCGACCTACGGCGGTCACACTTGTGAATCTTACTTAAAGATACCGAATGGGCGGGCCGAGAGCGGTCCCACGACTACTACTACACTGTTGACGGATGTTATGTCTGTCATTGGAGACCGTCCGATGGGAGAATTCCACGACAATTAACTATACTGTTGACTGATGAGAAATCCTTTTTCATCTCTCTTTTTTCATTGGAGGGATAGGTGTGGCAACAGGGATGAGATTTCAAAGTGCGGTAGTCATGCTTCTCCTTCTTCTTGGATTGACAACATGTGTGGGAAGTGACTCCAGTGGTTGTGGAGGTGAGATTGACATCGGTCCACAACATCCTAGCCAAGATGAATATAGTCACAGCACGACCCGACGGCAGGCGATCATTGACTACGTCATGGCTCTATACAAACCTTATGAAGGAACCTTCTACAGCTACTTGAGAGACTGGCCTGCTGACCCTAGGCTTCATGACTACCCGAACATCTGGGACGTCTACGTTCCGTATCAAGTACTTGAATACCTGAACTATACAGCCCAGTTCGGTTGGGAGAACGCCACATCCTTTCTACTCAGTCTAATCAATGATGAAACGGAGTATGACATCTTTGGGCCAGTCAACTGTTCAAGAAACACGAGTGGTGGGGTTATCTGTAACTCAGTTGCGGTAGAGCTCTTCTCAAAGTTGGGAATCATTGACGAATTGGATTTGGATGCAGTCGTGCACATTGTCCGACAGTCCCAGAGGTCTTCTGGAGGATTCATTGATCGTCCGTGGTACCCCTCAGACCCACCCGATCTGATTACTACGGAGAGTGCACTGTCTACATTGGACTGGCTGAATCGGACCGACGAGATTGACTCCGCTCTTGCTCTTGACTTTGTTCTCTCCTGTCACAAGAACAGTGGGTTCAGCCTCACTCCCACAAGTAACTATGTTGATGTGTATAACACACCTCTTGGTCTTCTCGGTCTGAGCCACCTCGATGCTCTTGACTGTATTAACCGTGAGAAGGTCATCGCATTTGTCCGCTCGCACTTTGACAATGCCTCAGGTCACGCGACGTATGAGGCTCTGGTGGAAACGGAACGGCTGGTCTGGTCTCTGGACCTGTTGGGCGCACTTGACCGCATCAATCAGGACGCCGTGGTGGACTGGGTGCTTGCATGTCAGTCAACGTGGCAGGGTGCGTTCATGTCGAGTCCCAATGCAGACCCCTTAGTTGATGAACGCTTGGAATATGCCAGAGCAGCGCTTCACATCCTGCAGATGCTTGGACGAATGGACGTTCTCGATGAGGAGATCTCTCTCATCATGCATCCCGAACACACAACTCCGCAGGCCTATTACGATTTCATCAGCGAGCACTTTCCCAGCACGACAACTACAAGCGCCGCTGCATGGTCCCCACATCCCAACGTCGACATCGTAGCATTTCTCGCAGAGAATGCCTTTCCGCTCGCAATCCTGGGAATCCTATTGGCCCCCGTTGGATGTGCTTGGTACGCCGACAGGGTACGACGAATTGAGATGGCGAAACGAAAGAAGAGAAGAAGGCAAAGCGTCAGACGGTAGATTGGCTTGCCCCTCAAGGAGCTGGCCATTTGCATGGGTCAAATTGTCAAAACATGAGCGATATCAAGTGGGTCTACTGATTGGAGCACCAGAGGTTGCGAACCGCGTCTGATAGTCTGGATAATCATGGATTCTGAGGGCTAAATCAACTTCATGGCAAATGTCAGAAACGCCCTCCCCCTTACACCGATCTATCATCACCATATGTCATTCCTCAACTAGCTCACTAATGTTGTCGATACTCTTCCACTTGTCAGGTTACCGTTGCTGCGTGGACAGGAACCCAGTTCCCAACCTAGCCCAATTTACTATCAACTGTGTCCAGTCATCCTTGTGTATCAATCGTTATGACGGGACTGCTCCGCTACATCAAGCACCGTAATCTCTGGACTTGCCTCCGTACCTCGAAGCTCATCGAGATGAGCAAGGCCATTGACTCGTTCGCGTATCTTCTTGATCTGCATTGCAATTACGTACGACATGGCGGCGATTATTCCGGCAATGGCACTAGGTGAGGCGTGAACGGCGAATGACGCGGCCAGACCTGCAAACTCCGAGAACAACGCTATGACGAAGACTGCCAACATCACTCCTCGAACAGATCGCATGACTTCATTGGATGCGGCTGCCGGGGCCACCATGATTGCATAGACGAGAATGGCACCCACAGCCTTTGTTGCAAGGGCAATTGCAAGAGATGACGAGAGCAGCATGAGATAGTGGTAGGCACGGGCATTGAGTCCGTGTGCAATTGAACCTTCCATGTCCACGCTGACATATACAAACTCCTTGTGAAACATCAGACTCAAGAGCAGGAGAAAGACCGCAGTACCAGCCAGCAGGATGACGTCGAGGTTATCCAGCAAGAGTATGTCACCGATGAGATAACCCCAGATTTGCGGGACCTGAGTCGGAGGAATGTAGTACATCAGGAAGACAGCAATACTCATCGACAGCGCGAACGAAACCCCCACGGCGACCTCCATCTTCTGGGCTATCCCACTCTCGCCAGCGTATCCAGTCACCGCTGCGACAAACACGCTGAACAGAAGAGCGCCAAGTATTGGATCAAACCATGGTGCGATACCCGTGTACTGGAGGAACAGTCCCAAGGCGGCACCTCCGAGGGCTGCATGAGCAACACCGGATGTCATGAATGACAGCCCCCGAAACACCAAGAAAGAACCGCTTGCCGATGCAACAATCGCAATGAGTAGTGCGCCAATCATCGCGCGCATGACGAGCGGCGTCGTTAAGAACTGGATTATCTCTTCAATCATGTCTATCCACTCCCGAGTCCTGAGTCATGCAATACCGATGTCCACCGTACTCGACAACCTTGGCACTGGGGCCGTATACGCGCGTGAGCAACTCGTGGTCCATCACCTCGCAAGGTTCACCCAGACCGATGACTGTCTTCTTCAGAAGCAATACATCGTGAACCATGGTGTGGATGGGATTGAGGTCATGAGTGACCATGATTATGCTGACATCGTTCTCCGTGTGATACTCGCGCAGGGCCTCTACTATCAGGCGCTGACTCTCTGTATCAGTACCTGCCAGAGGCTCGTCAAGAATCAGGAGAGGTCCGTCACTGGCAAGGGCACGCGCCACAAGCACGCGCTGACGTTGACCACCAGACAACTCATTGAACGGATGATCCCAGAACTCAGCCATGTTCACCCGCTCAAGGGCCTCACGAGCGAGTCTCTTGTCCTTGCGAGAGGCAATCCGCGGAGGACGCTTCTTCAGAAGACGGCCCATTAGAGCAATGTCCTTCACCTTGATGGGTACGCTGAGCTCGATGCGGTCGCGCTGCGGGACATATCTCACCAACCGCCTGATTGCGGCACTCTCACGGGCTGCATCGTAGCCTAGTGTCTTAATCGTCCCAGTTGTGGGCCTCAGAAGCCCAATGGCCGTCTTCAAGAGGGTACTCTTTCCTGAGCCGTTGGGACCGATTATGGCCATAAACGTTGGAGCGCGAACTGCAAAGTTGACATCGTAGAGAGCAACCTCCCCTTGTGGGTATCTCACAGACAGATTGTGAGCCTCGAGCAGCATCTGACTCATTGTTATCATCTCCCTATCACATTCACGAACACTCTCATGACTGGCTTCTGCATTCGCAGGTCACGCAGAAACGTCCGAATCTCGCCCGAGTCGCCCTTAGCCACCATAACATCGACGCACCCGCCCTCATTGGAGTGCGCATGCATGATGGCAGACAGCAGATGGCTATGTTCGTGCTGGACCTTTGAGCATCCGCTTGATTTCCCCTTGTCTGAATACATCACTGTGATAACGGCCGTCACCTCGCCCTCCAGTGACTCCAGACTCCTATGTTCAGCCAAGAGTGATTGGAGAGCATGACGGACAACATCCGAGCGACTAGCGAACCCACCAATCTCTTGGAGGCGTTCCAGTTCCTCCAAGTCAGACTCGGGCATCGACACCGCCACGATTGGCACGATTTCACCTCCGCATTTGTCCCACGACGAGGTCACTTCGAAATTCTTAATAATACTTGGCAGGAAGTTATTATCGATATTAGACTCTCGCCAACAATTAATAACCGTTACGTTCTGGAGGTGTGGTATTGCCAAGATGTCTACAGGCCCTCATTCCAATTGCAGTCTTGATCATTCTGAATGTGCTCGCAGTGGTTCCACCGGTCACAGCTCAAGATGAGCCTCAGCTCAAGGTTGCTGCATCAATCACACCATTCGGCGCCCTAGTAAATGAGGTCGGCGGATCAAGGGTGCAGACGACGGTCCTCCTACCTGAGGGCGTTGAGCCTCACGCGTTCACGGCCACACCTCAGATCATCGAGGCTGCTCAACAGGCCGACCTGCTCGTTCTTACGGGGCATTTTGCATGGGAAACCGATGTGGCAAACCAGACCGACACCCCGTTCATCACACTTGCGGACTACGAAGAATACGGCGCCGCTCTCTCGGTGTTTCCTGGACGAGAGGACACATCGCAGAAGAATCCGCATGGGTACTGGCTGCTACCAAACAATGCGATTGCAATCGCCAATGCAACCCGTGCCGCTCTCTCAGAGATGAAGCCTGATGATGCCGCGTACTGGAACACTAGATTCGAGAGCTTCGTTGACCGCGTCGAGAGCCTCAATGCATCCATTGCAGTTGCAGATGAGGACTATCAGCTTGATTCGCTAAGAGCAGTCGTTGTGTTTCCAGCGGAGGCATATATCGCCGAGGCATTTGGAATCAGTGTTGAGGCAGTTCTTCAGGAGGGAGAGAATGTCTTCATCTCGGGTTCAAGGTTGGTCGAGGTCCAGAACGGCCTCAGGAATGGGACGATAGACATCATTCTCGGGTCCGATGTGGGCAATCTCCAAGCGGGAGGACAGTTTGCAGAGCAGCTGGCTGAGGACACAGGCTCTAGGATTGTATGGTGGCGAGCCGTATTCACTGGACAGGCAGACTATGTGTCACTGATGTCTTTTGATCTTGGAGTACTAGTCGAGAGCCTGAGGGGGGAAGTTTCTGCCTCCACAGAGGGGGTCACGACTCTTGTGCTCGTGATAATATCATCCCTTCTGGGTCTAGTCGCAGTTGTGGAGGGAGTACTGCTCATACAGCGTGCAATGGAGGAGTAAGTCACACCTTCACGTCGGTGCCCAGACGAAGATTATAGACCTCGAACTCTAATGAGGTCAGCTCATCTTGAATCCGCCGACACTCCCTCTCAAAGTCGTCCGCAGAGATCTCGCCAGCCTTCTTCCTCTTGACAAGCTCTTTGAGAGCAGACTGTCGTTCGTGAATCTGAGCCTTGAGGTCATTCCAGCGTTCTCTGTGCTCAGCCATCACCGCCCCCCATCCACTACTAGATCTTGCCGTCGGCTCAAGCTTCTCGACAATATCCTCAAGGGAGCGTCTAATCTCCTCCGGGTCGTGCGACTTCTCAGGGTCCAACAAATTCTGCACCTTCGGTATGAACTCGTGCGGCCTGCATTATATGCATTGACATAGGTCAGAAGCCGTGACCCCCCGTTGAAACCGGTTGAGAGAGGCCAGCGGACTTGTTCTCGACACAACTATTATATCACCGAGTCCGTTCACGGCAACGCCATAGCGCACATTTGGAGCAGAAAACCATGGTCACCCAGTCAGCCGAGCAGGCCAAGTCGAAGATGAAGCCGACTGATGTTCTGGTCATAGGTGGAGGGATGGCAGGCATCAGTGCCGCCCTCGATCTCGCGAACGGCGGCTACCACGTGCACATGATTGAGAAGACTGTGAACATCGGCGGTAATTATGTGGCCATCTATAAGATATTTCCCGCCCTTGAGTGCTCGGCCTGCGTTATGACGCCACTTACATCGTTTGTTGGCAAGCACCCGAACATAACAATCCACGCGCTATCGACCGTTGAGAAAGTCAAGGGCTCAAAGGGTGACTTCACGGTCACTATCAGAAAGAGAGCACGCTATGTCAATGAGGAGAAGTGCACAGGGTGCCAGATGTGTATTCGAGCCTGCCCAGTGGAGGTCCCCGATGAGTACAACCACGGACTCTCGCTCCGCAAGGCGATATACATGAACTTTCCCCAGCAGATTCCGCTGATAGCCACAATCGATCGAGATGCCTGTATCGGCTGTGGAACGTGCGCAGGTGTGTGCCCTCAAGATTGCATCATGTACGATGACAAGGACAAACTCTTCGACCTTCGTGTCGGTTCGATTGTGGTGGCGACAGGGTTTGAGGAGTACAGACCTATTGACTACGGCGAGTATGGTTATGGGATATTCCCCAACGTCGTCACAAGCCTTGAGTACGACAGAATGACTCATCCCACTGGGCCGACTGACGCGCATATGGTGCGCCCCTCGGATGGGAAGGAGCCGGAGAGGATTCTCTTCATTAACTGTGTCGGAAGTCGGGATGTCAGGGAGCATATTCAGGGGTATAGTGAACACTGCAATCGTGTCTGTTGCTCCTTTGGTCTGAAGCTGGCACAAATCACACGAATGCACTACCCCGAGGAACACTGCGAGATTATATACACATACATTGATCTCAGAACAGCGGGGAAGGCGCTTGAGGAATTCCTCTGGGACTCCCAACACAACCAAGGTATCAAGTTCATCAGAGGACGTGTCGCGGAGATTGCCGAGGACCCCGATACTCACGACCTCTTCGTCAAGATTGAAGATACTGAAACCGGTACAATCACCGAACTAGAAAAGATCTCAATGGTGGTGCTGAACACAAGCTTCAGGCCTAGCGAGGGACAGAATGAGCTTGCCAAGATACTGAGGATTGAAATAGACGAGAATGGCTGGATAAAGGAGAAACACCCCAATACAGCGGCACTGGAAACCACCAGACCTGGCGTCTATGTTGCCGGGTGCGCTCACGGACCAAGGGATGGCACCGATACCGTCAACGAGGGCAAAGGGGTGGCCATGGCCGCAAATGCGCAGCTGCCGCTGCCACAACCCGCACCCCCTCCGGACATAGAGCCAATCGAGGTGGGCGACGAACCCCGGGTTGGTGTGTTTATCTGTCACTGTGGCGGTATCATAGGAAATGTCATCGACTCCCCGGGTTTGGCCAAGTGGGCGAGGAACCTCCCCCATGTTGTGTACAGCACGGACTACCTGTTCATGTGCAGCGATCCGGGACAGCAGTTGATCACGGACGCGATAAAGAAATACAAACTCAACAGAGTCGTTGTTGGTTCTTGTTCGCCTCTGCAGCATCAAGAAACCTTCAGACGTGCTCTTGAGGCGGCGGGTCTGTCAAGATACTACCTTGTCGGGCCAGTGGGACTCAGAGAACAGCTTGCACTTGTCAACGCCCACGCCCCGCCAGAGGTGCGTCAGGAGAAGGCCCAAGACATGATTCGAAGTGGGGTGGCGAAGGCTATCAACAACGAGGTCGTTCCAATAAAGAAGGTAGAGGTCACTCGCAGAGTGATGGTCATTGGCGGCGGAGTGTCCGGGATGACTGCCGCCTTGGACATCGCACAGAAAGGTTTCGAGGTCGTGCTTGTTGAGAAGACTGACAAGCTTGGAGGTAGGTTGAACGAACTGTACCGAGTATTTCCGAAGTTCACCCTTGCCAGCGAAATTGTGGATGACCTAATCGCGAGGATACGCAAGCAAAAGAGAATCCAAGTGGTTCTAAACTCGAAGCCTGTGCTCAGGGATGGCTCGTACGGTAACTATGACATCACCGTGGAGAACGTGGAGTCCGGTGAGAGAACAACGTACAGGGTGGGGACCGTCGTGATAGCGGTCGGTACGGACACGTACGAACCGAAAAGAGGAGAATACGGATGGGGTGAGGTCCCCTGCGTCATAACGTCGCTTCAGCTCGAGAAGATGCTGCGAAATGGCGAGCTGAGGATTCCTCCGAAAAACCCGGTGTTCATTCACTGTGTGGGCTCACGGCAGAACCCCGGCGAGGGCAATAGGTACTGCTCAAGAGTATGCTGCTCTGCAGTTATCACTCTTCAGAAAGAGCTACGAGAGATGTTTCCGAACATCAAGATCTTCTCTGCGTACAAGGAACACATCAGACCTTTTGGCAATTATATGGAGGAGATGTGGCGTGAGAACCGTCAGAATGGCGTCACGTATCTAAGATGGGTACGTGAGAAACCTGTCACTGTAGAGAGGGCTCCTGATAGTGATGAGGCCATTGTGACTGTCTACGATACTCTATCACAGGAAACGTTCAAGATTAAGTCGGACATGGTCGTTCTGGCAGTAGGCCTTGAGGCGCCACATGATGTTGGAGACCTCGCGAAGGCCCTTGGTATCAACAGGGGCCAAGACGGCTTCCTAGCCGAGATGCATATGAAGTTCAGGCCCGTTGAAACCACAGTTCCAGGTGTCTTCCTAGGCGTCACATATGCAAAGAACATCGCGGACTCCATCAATCAGGCCCGTGGGGCCGCCAGTCAAGCGATAGTGCCGCTAAACCTAGGGACTGTGGAGATTGAGCTGTTGACTGCTGTTGTTGACGAGGAACTGTGCGTTGGCTGTGACCTGTGCCACTACTCCGAAATCTGCCCGTATGATGCCATATCCATGAAGGAGGTGGCTCCGGGTGTGAAGAAAAGCGTCACCGATGAGATGCGGTGTCAGGGCTGCGGTGCGTGCGCAGCAATCTGTCCGACTGGAGCCCGAGACCTGCGGTGGTGGCGGGAGAAGAGTTTCATGGACCAGATTGAGGAGATGCTAAGGGAGTAGTTGTGATGATTACACTTGACTGCCTTGCGGCATGTTGGATTGTACTGAACGAGCTTCTAGGTGAATTGACGAGAGAAGGTGTGTTCATTCCAGACCTGACCTATGCAGACTTCAGAAATAGCAAGTTGCTTCTTGAGTACCTCAGATCTTACGAGGATGATGTCCGTCTGACGGAGGGCACCGATGCCACTCTTCGTATGGAGATGGAGGAGAGAATATACACACTCCGGCAGACGCTCATGGTCTGGGCCGAGGAGAGAAAAGGAGTAGAGTATAGGCAACATTGGGAGGACAAGTTCGAGGCTGCCCTGAGAGGGGAGATACCCCTTCCAGAAGAAGAGAAGACCGCACCAATCACAGAGCTGCCCAGAGAGAAGGGCATCGGCTTCTTTCGCATCAAACTGCCGGAGGAGATACCTGTTGAGATCATATCTGAGATTGCAGAGGAATGCCGCGTGTTAATCTGTCTCGACGGGGAGCGACACCTTCTCGTCAGCGGCAAGAAGAAATGTGTCCGTGATGCAATGCGTCAGATTGGCGAAATCTTCTACGGGGAGAGCCGGCTGAAGACAGCCTGAGATTGACACCTATATACCAAGTATCTCAGCGATTGGATCGAGTGGAACACGATTCATCTCAAGGCCCAATGTTTCTGGATCTAGTCCCATGGCTAGGCCAAGGACCTGTGTGACAAACAGTGCGGGCAGCTCCAATGAGTTGCCGTCCTCATCAGTCAGTCCCAATGCTTGAACGTCAAACTGTGTGTGACAGGCGGGACAGTTAGTGACAACACAGTTGGCTCCTGCCTCCCTCGCAGATATCATCTTCTCTTGCAGGATCCTGTTGGCAACGTCCTCGCTTGCGATGAGGAGCGGTGAGCCACAACAGCGCAGTTTCAGGGTCCACGGCACACTTACGGCACCCGTCAACTCAAGAAGCTCATCGACCTTGTGCGGAAGCTCAGGGTCGTCAAATCCAGCCACAGTTGACGGACGGATGAGATGACAACCTGGGTGAAACGCGATTCTAAGACCCTCTAGGGGACGAACAATCTTCTCTCTTATCTTGTCGCGAAGATCATAGAGTACCTCTACGAAGTGCCGAATACGAGTCTCACCCTTGTACTCAAGTCCAATCGTCTTGAGCACCTGATTGACTGTTTCTCGATGTTCTTCGTTCTCGTGGAGAACATGGTCAACATCGCGCAGAGAACCGTAACAACCGTTGCACGGGGTTACTATGTCATGGCCACGACTCTCAGCAAGGGCGATGTTCCGCCCAGACATTGCCAGCCAGCTTGTTTCATCAATCGACTTGAGCACGACCGTGCCACAGCATGACGCACCCTCAAAGTCCAAGAGCTCAATATCCAGCGCCTCTGCAACAGCTCTCATCGAGCTCTCGTAGTTGTTGAATCTGTTCGGAATGGCACAGCCCAAGAAGACTTCGTACTGTTCGGTCAAGGTCACTCCTCCTCAAGTTTCATCAGACCCGTCTTGTCGAACATCTTGCGTATGTCGTTGATGTCGAACTCGGGCACTTCATCAAGACCAAGGTCCTCGCGTTCCCAATCAGTGGGCTCATACAGTCGGCCCGTGTCATACAGGCCCTTGCGGGCGGCCAGATAGCCAGGAGGAGCAATGCCTCTGCGGAAGGCCATGTTCTTCAAGCCGAATATTATGTCCGTGATGGATATCCCTTGGGGACAACGCTCCTGACATGTGTAGCAGGTGGTACACAGCCAGACCATATCCGTCTGGAGCACTTCCTTAAGACCGAAGAGGAGCATCCGCATCAGTTCGTGAACCTGAATGTTGACCTTGTCACTCACCGGACAGCCTGCGCTACACTTTGCACACTGAAAACAGGCTGTGAGGTCCTGTCCTCCAATCAGACCTGAAACCTCACGTGTGAAGTTAGGATCGAGAACCTCGAACTTTGCACCCTCAAATGTCTTGAACTGGCCCCACGTTTCTTCCATTGTCAGTGCCACCTACCTCCTGCGCAGCGGGCTTGGACCAAGGCGTTCCAACAGCTCGGTCATCTTCTTCACGGTTTCTGCCCACAGGGCGCCCTCGCTTGCACTGATGTGTGTGAACTGCAGGCGCTCAGGCTCAAGACCAGCCTTCTCAATAATCTTCCTTGCAATGTTAAATCGCCGCTCGAAGCTCAGATTCCCATCAACATAATGACAATCGCCGACATGGCACCCCGACACCCAGACCATATCCGCACCCTGACGAAACGCCTCCAAGAGGTGCGTCACACTTACTCGTCCTGTGCACATCACACGAATATCGCGCACCGTTGTGGGCTGCTGCAGTCGTGCGACACCCGCACTGTCGGCTCCCGCATAGCTACACCAGTTGCATACGATTGTCAGAATCCTCAACTCGGTGGGTGGAATGTCCTCGAGAGCAGCACGAACCTGAGCCATGATCTGGTCATCGGTGAAGTGCTTCATTGTGATGGCGCCTGCAGGACAGCCCGCAGCACACTTTCCGCACCCCTGGCAGAGCACAGGATTTGACACTGCATAGTCATGTCCGCCATCGCCAGGCACGACCTCGATTGCGTTGTAGGCGCAATTGGCCTCACATGTGCCGCAGCCCACACAGACCTCAGGGTCGACCACTGACACTATGGCCTCGGCCTTTCGCACACCACTCACAAGTGGTACCAGTGCTCTTGCTGCTGCACCCCGGCCCTGAACAATCGCCTCGGCTATCCGCTTGGGTGCTGTCGCCGTTCCTGCCACGTAGACACCATCTGTCTGAAAGTCAACCGGACGAAGCTTCGGGTGAGCCTCCATAAAGAACCCGGATGTGTTGAGTGGTACCTTGAACAGCTCGGAGATCTCCTTGTTCTTCTTCGGAGGCACCATTGCTGTAGCAAGGACAACATGGTCTACCTCCAAGGCAAGCTGCGCACCCAAGATCTGATCAGTGACTTCAACATGCAGCGCCTTGTCCTTGCCCTTCTTGACTTCGGGCGGAGAGTCCTTGTCGAATCTGATGAACACGACACCTTTCTTTCGAGCCTCTCTGTACTTGTCTTCAACATCGTAAGAGGCCCTCAAGTCCCTGTAGAGATGAAAGACACGGGAGTTCGGATACTTCTCCAGCAGCTCTAGCGTGTGTTCGAGTGCAACCATGCAGCATATACTGGAGCACCATGTTCTTGCACCCTCAAGTGACTCATCCTCACGAGAACCGGCACAATGGATTACTGCGAACGTTTCGCCATCCTTGAGGCCCTCACCAGAGGCCAGTTTCTGGCTAAAGTCCACCTCGGTCATCACTTCGGGGAGCTCTCCCAGACCATAGAGCCCTTTCTCCTCCAGAGGAACCGCACCTGTGGCAACTATCACAACACCTACCTTGATGTCGCGGGTGGTGTCACCACTCTTGATTGTCACCTCGAAGTCGCCAATCGATCCACGAGCCTCGACCACCTCCGATTTGAGCATCAGCTCGATGTTGGGGTTACCAGAAACCCTGCTCTCAAAGTCCGCGATTATCTTCTCTGTGGGGGTGAAGTCGAAGTTTACAGTGGCAAGGTGACGCAGCAGACCGCCAACACGTTCCTCACAATCGACTAAGTATACCTTGAAACCTTTCTCAGCGATTAGCTCCGCTGCTGACATTCCTGAGACCCCGGCGCCTATCACAAGAGCCGCCGGCTCGACCGGGGTCACGGCCTCCTCTTGAGGCTCGAGCAATTGCGCACGTGCGACAGCCATTCTGACAAGGTCTTTGGCCTTCTCAGTGGCCTCGTCCTTTGCCGTCTGATGTACCCAAGAACAATGCTCCCTTATGTTGGCCATCTCAAACAGATACTTGTTCAGGCCAGCCTCCTCGACTGTCGCCCTGAAGAGGGGCTCGTGAGTGCGTGGTGTGCACGAGGCCACAACGACACGATTCAGATTGTGCTCCCGGATGGCCTCCTTGATCACCTCCTGGGAGTCCGAGGAGCAGGAATACAGCAGGTTCTCAGCATAGACAACATTGGGCAGGGATGCGGCATACCTCGTCACTTCCGCCACATCTACGACGCCAGCGATGTTGATGCCGCACGAACATATGATGACGCCAATACGAGGCTCTTGACCAACCAAGTCAAGGTCCTGCTCCGTGATCTCTTCACTTTCACGGCGCTCCGGCAGAGTAATGTCAAGGACTGACAACGCTGCCGCCGCGCTGGCATGGGCCACAGAGTCGGGGATGTCCTTCGGACTGTTCATCGCACCGCACATATAGATACCCGGTATGTTGGTGCGAACACTCTCAATGGATGGGCCAGCACCAGACACAAAACCATGAATATCGGTCTTGATGTTCAACCTCTCAAAGAGTTCCTTGTTACCATTGGGGATCATGGCTGGACAGAGAACGACCAGGTCATAGCGGTCGACCAAGACTTTGTGACCGGTGGCATCGCTGTGTCGCACGAGCAAGTCGTGAGTCACGGGGTCCTCCACTATCTCGCTTGGCAACCCCTTCACGTAGTTGATGCCGTACTCCCGCTCACCTCGCACGAGGAACTCCTCGAATCCCTTTCCGAAGGCGCGCAGGTCATTGTAGAGAATGTCAATGTCAACCTCAGGAGTGTGCTCCTTCGTGATGATTGCCTCTTTTGTGGCGTAGGTGCAACATATCCTTGAACAATAGGAACAATGATTGACATCACGGGAGCCCACGCACTGAATGAACGCAATCCTGTGAGGCTCCCGACCGTCAGAGGGACGCATCACAACGCCGCTTGTCGGTCCACTGGCGGAGACCATTCGTTCGTATTCGAGTGCAGACACGACATTTGGATACCGGCCGTAACCGTATTCGGGAACACTCGCCGGGTCAAGAAGGTTGTAGCCTGTCGCAAGAATGATTGAGCCGGCATTGATCTCCAACGTTTCATCAGGCATGTCGAAGTCTATGGCCTTGGCCTTGCAGGTCTTCACACACATCATACACTGGATGCAATTCTCTATGTCAATCGTTGCCACATTCGGGACTGCCTGCGGAAACGGTATGTAGGCTGCCTTTCTCATCTTTAGCCCGAGGTCATATTCATTCGGGACCTCAATGGGGCATACTCGCTGGCAGTCACCACATCCGGTGCACTTGTCCAAGTCCACGCGACGGGTGCGTCTGAGAACCTTGACCTTGAAATCGCCAGCCTCGCCAGAAACGTCAATAACCTCGGAGTACGTCAGAATCTCGATGTTTGGATGGCGTGAACAGTCCACCATCCAGGGGCCCATGATACACATACTACAGTCGAGTGTGGGGAATGTCTTATCGAGCTGAGCCATATGACCGCCAATCGACGGCTCTCTCTCGACCATGTAGACCTTGACGCCCATCTCAGCAAGATCCAGCGCCGCCTTGATGCCGGCGATTCCAGCACCAACAATGACGACTGGCTTCGTTGCAGTCTCCGCCATTTCAGGGTTCACTCCGTCGCAGGTAGCGGGATTGGTCGAAGTCGCGCGATAAAAAGTTGGTTGTCCGGAGCAAGACTCGCTGGCCACAGATTGGCGCGAAACACAGTCCAATGTAGCTACATGTGCATTGAAGACCGAAGCGGTTTAATACCACAGAATCCGAGTATGGTGCTGGGACGCAGATGAAGGCAACGAGAAGCTATACGCGTGTGTATCTTTCTCGTACCAGGACGCAGTCGAGAGGCACAGAGGAGGAGATTGACCTCACTAAGGTAGAGGTTATATTGACTCCAATGCCCAAGACGGCCTGAGAGAGATGTGTTGCCGTACAGAACAGGAAACAGCACGGGTCTGGCGTAATGCCTGAACCGGCTGTTGTCCTACCTATTTTCTTCTTCGTGATGGTCTACGCGCCTACGCCTTTAGGCCGAGGCGTTCCCAGTGAGGCTCACTCTTGCGCTGCATGTACTGGAGGTGTGTCTTCAGGCCAAACTCGTCTGGCTCGTAGCCGAATGCAAGAGCGAGGAACTCCATCACATGAAGAACATCAAACTCATACTTAACATCGAAGTGCTTCTGAATCTCGACCTGACCGAGGTCCAATTGTAGTTCGCAGAACGGACAGGGCGTCACAATCACATCCGCCCCGCCAGCCGCGAGTATACTCTCGAACTTCTGCTTGGTAAAGTCTAAGGAAACCTTCAAATCGGCGGTACGTACGGCTCCGCCTGCACCACAGCACATGAGCTCGTCCTTATAGTGGACATACTCTGCACCAGTAGTTTCACAGAGCTCCCTGAAGATGTGCGGGCGTTCGGAGTCGTCCTTCTGTTTCAACGCCCGCGGGCGCATCCAGTGGCATCCGGGATGAAGAGCCATTCGTACTCCGGTCAGTGGGCGCGTCACACGTTCGCGGATCTTCTCAAGGCCAACGGTCTGGATAAGCGCATCCACGTAGTGAGTCACTTCAATCGTGCCCTTGAACTCGCGATCAATCTCAGCAAGGTTCTCGTTCACCCTTGCCCGGAGTTCCTCGTCCTCCTTCAACTCATGGTTGGCGTCCCATAGGCTCGCGAAACACCCGTTGCAACCGGTAGTAATGGGATGACCTCCCTCCTCGGCAATCGTGAGGTTTCGTGCTGCGATGCTCGCCCATGTGATACGGTCAAAAGATCCGAACACTCCAGGAGCAGGACAACAAGTGGCACCCACCATGTCAAGGAGTTCAACACCCAAGTCCTCAAAGACAAGCCGCGTGGCCTTCTCGATGCTGGGATATCGATGCGGGATTATGCAGCCCAAGAAGTGGTAGAACTTCGGTCGTGCCATTGACATGTTCACTCCTTCTTTTTCTTGGCCTTCTCTTCAGCGGCCTTGCGAAGCTCCTCGTAGCCAATCAGAGTGTCGAACCCGCTCTTCTTGGTGATCTTCCGAATCTCCTCGATGGCCCACGGGTTGCCACTGGCATTCGGTGGAACAGGCTCGAGGCCCACCGACTCCCTGAGTTTTCGCCACATGTCCTTGTCCAATGGCACAGCATGACCAGCCTCAACAACCTTGGCAGCGGTCTTTCTGTGATTGTCCAGCATGTAGCCCTCGGCCACCGCAATGTTTCGAATGGCCTTGATGACATCGGTTGGCCGGACATCTTGTGGACAACGGTCTTGACAGGTGTAGCACGTAGTGCAATACCAGAGCTCGGGTGCTGAGATGACCTGCTCCTTGAGGCCAAGAAGGGCCTTACGGATGATTCCACGGACCAGATAGTTGGTGCGCGCACCAGCAGGACAGCTCCCGCTACATGTGCCGCACTGATAGCAGTTCTGGATGTTTGGGCCACCAGTCTTCTTAATCATCTCCACGAAGGAGTCGTCAGGCTCATCGATGATAATCGGGGGTCTTGTTTCCACACTGGTCAATGTGATCCACCGACTGCTCTGGAACGCTCTGCTTCCGACCTTAAATCCATTACCGAACGACAGAACACATCACTGGTCTATCCGGCTCAGAATGGCATCTTTACGACAACACGGGATGCCGAGATCAGATGTGTTGGGGAACGTCCGTGTGCAAGCCAAAACATTATCCCGAGTCGCACAGAGGAGGAACTATGTTCTGTGCTGCACACGCAGATCGCGATGCGCTGGCCGCGTCTGTGCTGAAGCGTTGCGGGGCTTGTTATAGACAGGACCCTGCACTTGTTGAGGTGGCGCTACATATTCACGCCCGCCTTCGTTCTCTGAGAGGCCTAGTGACTGGGCCCAAAAGAGAGGGGCAGCATGTCTGCCCCGAATGTGGCAATCACTGCAGGCTAGATGAGGGAGAGGTTGGTTTTTGCGGTTCATACATGGTGCGTGACGGAAAGGTTGTAGAGAGGTATCAAGATGAGGCAGTTGTATCGTGGTATTTCGATCCACTCCCAACAAACTGCGTAGCAGACTGGGTTTGCCCCGTCACCACTAAGAACAGTCTATCTCTTGGCAGGTACCGGCTCAAGAACTTGGCGGTCTTCTACGGCTCGTGCAACTCGGACTGCCTCTTTTGCCAGAACGACTCGTACAAGGACATGATGGCTGCTGGACGACCTAGAATGAGTCCTGAGGAGCTGGCAGCAGTTTCCGATAGCGCAACCGCCTGCGTCTGTTTCTTCGGAGGAGATCCTGCGTGCAATGCAAGACACTCGCTGGAGGTCGCCCGTCGCCTCAACGAGGACCGACTCGTCCGTGTGTGTTATGAAACAAACGGCAACATCTCCTCTAAGTGGCTGAACCGAATCGCCGACGTTGTGGAGTCCACAGGCGGGACTGTCAAGTTCGACCTCAAGGCATACTCCCCGGAGGTGTATACTGCGCTCACCGGTGTTCGAAATGATGTTGTCCTGAGAAACTTTAGAAGACTTGCGCAGAGGGGCAGAGAGAGGGATGGCGAGTTCTTGGTAGCAAGCATTCTTCTCGTGCCGGGTTACGTAGACCTTCATGAGATTCGTCTATTGTGTGAGTTCATCGCGTCCTGTGACACGACCATTCCCACTGCCCTGTTGGGTTTCGCACCACATCATCATATGAGGGATCTTCCGAGAACCAGCAGAAGCCATGCAAAGAGAGCACGTGAGGTGGCGATGGAGGTGGGCTTGGCAAACGTCAGGATTGGAAACGTTGGTCTTCTGTCGGATACCGAGTACAACATCGAATGAGCATCAAGAAGGCACTTCCGGACTGAAGGCTTATATCGGGCCACGCGTCGCGACTGTGCGCAGGAAGCAATACCAAGGGTGTAGCGAATGACAAGCCCTGTGGCTCCAGAGATTATCGATGATGAAGATATCAACCCCGAGTTCGTGGACACGATTGTGCGGGCAGGTGCAGACCGAATTAGGACATGCATACAGTGTGGCACCTGCTCCAGCGTCTGCCCTAGCGGGCGGCGAACCGCATTCAGAACCAGAGAGCTCATCCGAAAGGCGCTCCTCGGACTTAAGGAGGAAGTACTGACCTCTCCGGACTTGTGGCTCTGTGCCACATGCCTGACATGTCTCGAGAGATGCCCGCGCCAGATCAAAGTGACTGATGCGATCATCATCATGCGGAACATGGCCGTCGAAGAGGGGTACATGTTGCCACAGCACCGAAAGGCGTCGCGAAAGCTCATCAAGACTGGCCACGCCGTTCCTATTGATGATGCCAATAGAGAGATGCGTAGGGAGCTGGGCCTGCAGGAGATTCCACCGACCACTCACGCCAGTGACAAGGCGCTCCAGCAAGTGCAGGAGATAATGAGGCGGACAGGGTTCATCGATCTCATCGAGAAGGCGGAGCGTGAATAAATGACAGAGGCACAGACGTATTCATTCTTTCTCGGCTGCGTGATGCCAAACCGATTCCCGAACGTGGAGAAGAGTATCAGAGAGGTGTTGCCGCGATTGGGAATCGAACTTGAGGACCTAGAGGGCGCGAGCTGCTGCCCTGCGCCTGGTGTGATCAGGTCATTCAGTGAACCAACATGGCTGGCACTCGCGTCGAGGAACTTGGCGCTTGCCGAGAAGGCAGGACATGACTTAATCACGGGATGCAACGGATGCTACGGCACGTTCAAGGAAGCCCTTGCAACACTCCATGAGAACCCGGAACGATTGACTGAGGTCCAGAAGGTGTTCAAGGGCCTCGGAATCAAGTTTACAGGCAATGTGGATGCGAAGCATCTCATAGAGGTCATCTATGCTCTTGGCCCTGAGGAAATCAAGAAACGTGTGACGAGGCCCCTAACCGGCCTACGCGTCGCGGTACATTACGGATGCCACTTGCTAAAGCCAAGCAAGAACCGACCGTGGAAGAAGACTGAGAGGCATACCTTCTTGGATGAACTCGTCGAGGCCACTGGCGCAGAGAGCATCAGGTACCGTGACAAGTACATGTGCTGTGGAGCAGGCGGAGGCGTACGAGGAAGTAACGTACCAGTCAGCATCGACATCGCCCGAGAAAAGCTGGACAATATGCTTGAAGCGGGTGCTGATGTCCTCGTTGATGTGTGCTCATTCTGTCATCTCCAATTCGAGGTTTCGCAACCGCAGCTGAACAAGGAGCTGGGTGAGAATCGATATCAGCTGCCAGTCATGTACTATACACAACTTCTGGGACTGGCAATGGGACTCGAGCCGGACCAGCTCGGACTCAACAAACATGTCGTGAGCACGAAGGCACTACTTGACAGGATCTTGGGCTGACCGTCATCGGCAGGCGCGCACTCGTCAGAACCATTTCTTTGCGCTATAGTAGACAATCACAGACAGAATCGCGCTTGACACTATCAACGCTGCAAGGAAAGTCCCCACCATGTTGACTGGCACTGTGGGAGTCGTGTTGCCTGTGGTCGTGTTCGCAGTGGTCGTTGCAGTAGTTGAGGTTGCAGTGGTCGTGGGGATCAGACCTCCAGCCGTGAAGTACCCGTCCGACTGGTCACTTGATGTGTAAATGCCATCGAACACACGAATCTCGACAATGTAGGTTTCAGAGTAGGCGAAATCTGAACAGTCCCATGCGTAACTATTGTTTGTCAGGCCTGAGGCCAACAGAGTGTAAGGTTGACTTGGTCCTGCGGAAACCAACACATCGAAGGTGAGAGTTTCGTCCGCATTCTTATCCCAAGCCTCCCAGGTGATGTTGTGAACCCCAGTCCACACCTCGCCTCCGTTCGGGCTCAGTACTCGAACGTGGGGTGCAAAGAAGTTTCCCAAGAAGACGTTCTCCATCACCTCATGCACGTACGATCCATTGTCCAGCCAAGCGGTCATGTTGATGGTACATGTAAAGTTGTTTCCTAGGGCACGGGTATCAATCGAAACCTCAGCCCCCGCGCTCTCGTTGGATATCACCTTTGGTACAACTGTTGCGTTGACCTCGATTCGTGACCTGACAATGCTGGTGGTTGGTGACCAACGGGAATGAAGGACTATGTGGTCACCTGCGATACTGTCACCGGGACGGACCGGGGACTCTGTAGAGTTCCAGAGAGATGTGTATGTCAGAGTGACATTTGGGGCGCCTGCTGACAGCACTGAAGGCCAGTGCGATTGATGTGAAACGACCCGGGCGGTGCCGGGCGGTGCCTGAAACGGCAAGGCCAGTAGACCAGAGAGGAGCACCACTATGCAGACAGTGACAATCATATGCTTGTGGTGCATTGCCAACGACACGACCTCTCTCACTATGCTCTTGGGGGTTGTCGTGTCTTTGTTGAAAACGTAGATAGTTCTAATGATTGAACTCAATCTTCTCCCTCCGGGAACGGCTGTTCTCTCCACACACGGAATGCCTCCGCCCATAGTACGACACACACTGAAACCAGTAGCACAAGCAGAGTCGCGCTGACCCAATCAGCAATGGACCATGTGAGGACAATGACAGTTGTCAATGCTGCAGTGATGGACGTATAGAATGTCGCATAGAACAGAAATCTTGGAACCATGAGCCGACCGCGCCCAACGAACAGCTTCAGTACACCAACACGAACATCACGACGGATTGTGTACTGGCCGTGAACGTCCTTGTCCACAAGACCAAGGGTGCGAAGACGCTCCAAGTGGTGCATCGAGAGTGACGGACTGGATAGTCGAGTTCCTCGCTGTATCTCTCGGGCCGTCATCGGCTCAGGGTGTCGCAGCATGTACCAATAGACTTGTAGAGTCTTGCCCTTTAGCGCCCTTGCCAGCTCCTCGTCAGGCACTTCTTTGGACAAGACTCACAACTCCTCAGACTTGTTGATCCTGTAGCCGTTGTTGTGATTACAATCCTGACTCTTAATTCTGGTTGTTGAATGGTCGCGTCAGCAGGCCAACAAAGTAACGCTCTTATACTCGCAGGATTCTGCGAAGGCTGCCGGTGGCACAAGCCACCTGTCAAGTGATCCCACACTCCGACACTGTCGCCGACCGTCGTGGTGGGCAAGGAGTAACCAGCGATGTCAACTGTACGCAAGCCAATTACGCCAAGACCCCCGAGACGCAGAGAGAAGGTACTCGTCATCCTTCAGGAACAATGTAAGCAATGTGGGCTGTGCGTGGAGTTTTGCCCGAAGAATGTGCTCTGTCTTGACATGAGCAAGTATAATCGAAAGGGCTACCATCCTGTTGATGCCTGTGATATCGACGCCTGCGTCAATTGTGAGTTCTGTGAAAGAATCTGTCCGGACATGGCTATCTTCCTTGCCGACCGCGAAGAGGCAAGAGAGGCCTACGAGGCAGGCGCTCTGGAGGAGGGCACACGCATCCCGGAGTTTGAGGGGGAGAAATCCAAGAAGGAGGCGGAGTGAATGCCTGAGCGAATAATGTTCACAATGGGAGATATTGCATGTGCCGAAGGAGCTCTGAGCGCCGGATGCCGATACTTCGGCGGCTACCCAATCACGCCCGCCACTGAGATTGCAGAGTGGATGTCAATCAGAATGCCCCAACTCGGCGGTGCGTACGTTCAGTACGAGGATGAGATAGCATCAATCACCAGCGTCATCGGAGCATCATGGGCAGGCGTCAAGGCCATGACTGCAACCTCCGGCCCGGGAGTAAGTCTAATGCTTGAGGCGGTGGGTCTTGCGGCCATGACTGAAACCCCCCTCGTTCTTGTGAACATTATGCGAGGGGGACCGAGCACTGGTCAGCCTACGAGGGGACAACAGGGCGATATCATGCAGGCGAAATGGGGCAGCCATGGGGACTATCAGATTATCGCGCTGACACCGGCATCAGTTCAAGAGATGTTTGATCAGACTGTTCAGGCATTCAATCTTGCTGAACAGTACAGGGTTCCTGTCTTCGTCTTGGCAGACGAAACCGTCGGCCACATGAGGGAGAAGCTAATCATTCCCGACGAGAAGGACTTGAAGATTGTAGAGCGAAAGAAACCGACCGTCCCTCCGGAGGAGTATCTGCCGTTCAAGCCTGACGACAACCTTGTTCCACCAATGGCCATTTTCGGTTCGGGCTATCAGTTCTACGCAACCGGATTGACCCATGACCAGCGTGGTTACCCCTCAGACAAGGAAGATGTTCAGATTGAGCTCATCAATCGTCTCAATCAGAAGATCTTGCGAAATGCAGACAAGATTATCGACCTAGAATGTTTCCAGCTTGACGACGCCGACGTTGCGGTGATTGCGTATGGTACTCCATCCAGAAGCGCAAAGAGAGCGATTCGTGAGGCCCGAGAACAGGGGTTAAGGGTCGGACTCCTAAGGCTCAAGACAGTCTGGCCATTCCCCGAGAGGATTGTCGCAGACCTCGCCACCGAGGTGAAACACATCATTGTGGCCGAACAAAACATGGGCCAGATTTATCATATGGTCCGTGCGAGCGCCGGAACGACACCGGTGCACTTGATGCCCAAGCCTGCAGGAATGCCTCAGCTGCCGGGCGAGATACTCGACAAAATCAAGGAGGTTGTGTCCTGATGGTCGCCACAGAGAAGGTCTTGGCCCATCCGATGGCCAAGTTCATGCGAACAGACAGGCTCCCATGGATATACTGTCCTGGATGCTCAATTGGGATTGTGACCAACATGATCGCCCGGGCCATAGAGAGTCTGGGCATCGACTTCAACAAGGTCGTCATTGTTTCTGGAATCGGTTGCACCGGCCGTGTGTCAGGCTACTTCAAGACCGGCACTTTCCACACGACACACGGGCGAGCAATCGCCTTTGCAGAAGGTGTCAAGATTGCAAATCCCGAGCTCGAGGTAATCGTCGTTTCGGGAGATGGTGACATCGCGGCCATAGGTGGGAACCATCTCATTCACGCTTGCAGGAGAAACATCGACATCACCGTTGTCTGTGTGAACAACTTCAACTATGGGATGACAGGCGGACAGTTTGGCCCGACAACGGAGCACGAACGGTATACTCAGACTAGCCCTCAGCCCATAGGTAACATTGAGTGGCCATTCAATCTCGTCAAGCTTGCAGCGTCATCAGGTGCGACCT
>Ga0164310_10000046_pt1 | contig 58903 bp, 80 predicted proteins | sample GuaBasSedimGuay1_FD_121795 | JGI IMG/M metagenome (GOLD analysis project Ga0164310, IMG submission 121795) | Subseafloor sediment microbial communities from Guaymas Basin, Gulf of California, Mexico - Guay1, Core 4569-9, 0-3 cm | ecosystem: Environmental > Aquatic > Marine > Hydrothermal vents... | reverse complement strand
CCTCGGGGGGGCCAACCTCACCGGGGCCAACCTCGATAGTGCCGACCTCACCGGGGCCGACCTGTTTGAGGCCCGACTACTAAGGACTAGATTTTAACCCTTTTCCAGGGGACCATTTCGCCTATTTCGAGGCGCGGTGAATTTATACCCCACCCCCATTTTTCAAATGGGGGTGGGGGTGTAAGTGAAAATAAGATAAAATTGAGAATTGAGAATTGAGAATTGAGAATTGAGAATTGAGAATCTATCAGTTTTACAGCCGGCCTTTATTACGAGCCTATCGATCTTAGCTATCACCGCGCAAACCCTAGGAACTAAGGAGTAGGAAAATGGTTGATTACACGTTCGATTTCACTCCAGGCGAGCCGCCGAAAGACCAGCGACAGTATCTTGTGATTTACGAAAAGGAGTATAAAACTTCAGAGTCACTTTTAGCTGTAGTCGAATGGAATTCTCATAAAGACGACGAGCGTGGATATTGGGAGGAAGGGGGGTACGGTTTTCACCACAAGCCTATTGGTTGGGCTGAATTACCAGATTCCGCTTTAACGCAAGAGGTGAAACGCATGGCGTGGGATAAGTTGCCAGGAAAACTCCCCCCTATTTTTTTAATAACGGGTTTGGCCGGGTCTGGTAAGGACACAGTTGGCAAGCATCTTATTGAGAAGTGGGGCGCGGAGCGGGTGGCTTTGGCTGATCCGCTGCGGTGGATTTTCGAGGAGATTTACGAGGAGGGAATTAGGCTAGAAGGGTATGGCGTTCAAAAAGATATTTCGGTGTCATATTTAGATGGAAAAACTCCTCGTGACGTTTTGAAGTGTATTGGAAAAGGGGGGAGACGTTACGACCCTAGCATATGGTCAATTGTTGCTGTGTCGAAAATTCGGGGGAAGGATGAAAAAGTCATTGCTGTGACTGATGTTAGATTCCCAAACGAATTGAAAGTCCTTTCCGATCCTGAATGGATAGGAGATCGGACGGTGTGTAAAATTCGGATCGTTAGGGAGGGGTTCAAGAAGGATAGCCGACACAGTGATAACTCTGAGCAAGCCTTGAATCATCTTGCCGACAATAAATTCGACATCGTGCTGACTTCTGCGTGGTGTGCGGATGTGAACGAAGGAGTAAAAGGGCTTTGTGTCGAATGTGAAAACGCCGTTTTGGACTGGGCGAATAGCTTTTAGCTTGCCCATAGACAGAAAAGGAGTTTTGTCATGTGTAAAAAGCTCAACGCGATTCTTTACATAACAGGTCAAAACCCGGTTTTAATAGTGTCGCATGATGGCGTGACGTGGGACGCTGAGCGGTTAAAAGTGTGGAATCATGCGCCGAGATTCAGGGAAGGGGTGCTTGATCGAATTTTCAAGGTGATTAATTGCGGGCTGGGAAGTGGTGTTTTTATTGGCGATGATGACATTTCTCGTTTGTGGTTGGTAAGACTGGTGTGAGGAGGGAAGACATGAGTTCAGATGAATTGACAACCCCTTGACATTACATCCCTTATGCTGTAAATTGCAGATATGGGAAAGAGTAAGATACATTTAGAAGCCGAACTTATCGAGATAATCCGCAACGGCCATTACACAGACATAGCGTGTGCGGCAGTCGGTATTCATCCTGCCACAATGCGGAATTGGTTGCAGCGAGGGCAAGCTGAACGTGATTATTTAGACGCAAACCCCTTTGAATCGCCCCACGAAGAGGAAGCGCCCTACTTGTCGTTTTCGATAAATGTAGGCAAGGCGCTTGCGGAATCTGCAATTCGTGCGTTAGGTGTCGTTACAGACGCAATGGACGAGGGGGACGTTAAGGCGGCTCAATGGTTGCTTGAACGGAAATTCCCTGAGCATTGGAGCGGTAAACAGCGTCATGAGATAAGTGGGCCGGGTGGCGGCCCGGTAGCGCATCAAGAGGTTAATGATTTCAACGAAGATAATTTGACAAATGAAGAAAAAATAGAACTGGAAAGGCTGCTAAAAAAGGGCATAAATGGACCTACCGATTAGTGTCGCCCGTAAGTTAGCCCAACGCCTTGAGCGCGGAAATTGTGCTGCGAGCCTTTTTCAATTCGTTAGAAGCGGGTGGCATATTGTAGAACCCGCTACTCCTATGTCGTCAAATTGGCATATTGTTGCCATTTGTAAGCACTTAGAAGCGGTCGCAAGAAGCGCGTCACCTACCCCCGAGTCAAGCATATCCATCCCCCTTCGGCGGTTGTTGATAAACATTCCGCCGCGCTCGATGAAAAGCCTTCTTGTGGCCGTGTTTTTTCCCGCGTGGGTTTGGACATGGTGGCCGTCTGCTAGGTTTATTTTCGCGTCGTATTCACAGGCGTTATCGACAAGGGACAGCTTGAAGTGTCGCCGGGTGATAGAGTCGCCCTGGTATAAGGCTTTGTGGGGTAGCAACTTCGTTCTAACGTCTGATCAAAACCAAAAAATGAGGTTTGAGAATTCAGCTTCGGGCTTTCGTGTGGCTACGTCTGTGGGGGGCTTAGGCACGGGCGAGGGCGGCGACTTCGTGATATTTGACGACCCGCACAACGTCATAGATGGCGAAAGTGCTGTTCAGAGGGCGCGGGTTTTGGCGTGGTGGAATGAACAAATGTCAACTCGGTTGAACGATCCTAAGCGGGGAGCGTTTGTCGGGGTCATGCAAAGGATTCATGAGCGTGATTTATCGGGCGACATTTTAGATCGTGGTGGCTACGAACACTTGATGATCCCGATGAGCTTTGAGCCTGATCGTAAATGTGAAACTTGCATTGGATTCAAAGATCCTCGGACGGAAGAAGGCGAGTTGTTTTGGCCCGATCGGATAGGCGATGCAGAGGTTTTACAATTAGGCAAGCAGTTGGGCGAATATGGCGTTGCCGGGCAGCTTCAACAACGTCCTGCCCCTAGAGGGGGTGGAATGTTCAAGGTTGAGAATTTCCAAATAATAAACGCTTTGTCACCTAAGTTGCACACGGTGGTAAACTCCATTCGCTATTGGGATAAAGCGGGCACAGATGGTGGCGGGTGCAATACGGCGGGGGTTAGGATTGACGCTTTAGCAGACGGTACATTTGTTATTGTGGATTGCGTTGCTGGTCAGTGGAGCACAACGAAGCGTGAAAGTATGATTCATCAGACGGCGGAGATTGATGGCAAAAACACTTTTGTTTATGTCGAGCAAGAGCCTGGATCAGGGGGCAAGGAGTCGGCTGAGGCTACTATTAGGAGGCTTGCAGGTTTTCGAGTATTTGCCGATCGTGTAACAGGATCGAAAGAAGTGAGAGCGGAGCCGTACGCGATTCAGGTTGAGGGTGGTAACGTTTCCTTACTTCGGGGAGAATGGAACCGCGAGTTTATCGACGAGCACGCGTCTTTTCCAATGGGTAAATTTATGGATCGGGTGGACGCTTCGGCAGGTGCGTTTAACTACGCGGCGAAGAAGAAGAGGAAACGAGTGGGCACGTTTTAGTGTGGACTTTTCAATGGGATGATATGTAAATAAGCGCTTGACAAATGTCTTTTTCATAGATATAATATCCTAGTTATGGATGGAAAAGTCAAGGACAGAGTAACCCCCGACGACATAATACGCCTAAATATGGAGACTTTTTCCACTAGGTCGGATATTATGGGGCGATTGGGCAAGTCGTATTACAGCCCGACGACCGGTTCGGCCCGAAGAGATTTATACGTAGCCCTCGGATATTTGAAGGATATTCGTTATGCTGATTATTACGCACGTTTTTCTCGTCACCCGATAGGAAAGCGCGTAGTATCTGCCCCCGTTGGCGCGTCCTGGCGTCTTTTCCCATCTGTGCATGAGGTAGTTGAAAATCGCACAAGAGATTCTGCTCTAACCCCGTTTGAAGTCGCCTGGAATTCACTGCAAAAAGAAAAACGTATTTTTCATTATCTTTCACGAAGTGATTTACTTTCAGGCATTGGTCAATTTGGGGTTTTACTCCTTGGATTTGACGACGGACAAGATCTAGACACTGAAGTAAGGGCAGCGGCAAACCTGCTTTACCTTATGCCCTATGCTCAAGATGCGATTGATATTTACCTTTGGGATGAAGATTTACAATCAGAGCGCTACGGCAAACCCCTTGTTTATCGGATTACAATGGGTGGATTTAAGGGCAATCACAGTGGCATGACGGCCCTTGTTCATCACACCCGTGTTTTGCATATGGCCGAAGGGTGTTTGGAAGATGACACTTTCGGTGTTCCACGTTTACGAGCGTGTTTTAATTGCATTCAAGACATTGAGACGGTAAGTGGTGGATCTGCTGAAATGTTCTGGCGCGGGGCGTTGCCGGGCCTTGTTTTTTCGCTTGACTCCGACACGGATATTGACTCCGAAGACCTGGCCGACGTAAACGAACAAATGGAAAAATATGTTCAAGGTTTGCAGCGTCACTTGCGCTTTCAAGGCGTAAATGTCGAGCAACTCATGCCGACGGTGGCCGATCCTTCCCAACACGTAGATGTTCAAATGCAACTCATATCTGCTGCAACGGGAATTCCCAAACGTATATTAACTGGTAGTGAACGCGGGGAGTTGGCTTCGTCGCAGGACGAAATGGCGTGGAATTCGCTTATGGACGAGCGCCGGTCACATTACGTAGAACCAATGATCTTGCGCCCTTTCATTGATAGGTTGATAGATGTAGGCGTGTTGCCAAGTGTGGAAGAATATGTTATTGATTGGCCTTCACTCTACGCGCCGAGTGACGCGGATAAGGCGGCGGCAGCGAAAGTTCGGGCGGAAGCGTTGGTCGCTTATTCGAGCGCGCCGGGGGCTGATTTTGTTGTACCGCCGTCAATTTTCCTCCGAGATTTCCTTGGATATGACGATGACAAAATACGAGAAGTTGAACAACTTCTTGAAACATATATCGAAGAAGAAGTTGAAGATGAAGATGAAGATGAATCAGACTTACAGCCGGAGGTGAAATAATGCCCGCGCAAGTTGACGAATATACAAAATCCAACGGAAGGTCGGGCGGTACTGCTAAAGAGTGGAGCGGCACGGCTACGACTTCGGCCAACTATCCTAACGATTCGGGAGTGCCTATTTTCGGGTACTCTAAAAAATATTACACAGCGAACGGCACCTGGGACGGGGCGACGGTGAAATGGCAATTTTCCGACGACGGCACGACCTGGTGGGACGTCACAGATGGAAGCAGAACTTCTGACGCGGCGGTGGGAGAAAACGATGCGCTTGCACGATTCGCTCGGTTGAACGTGTCGTCTGTCGGCGGTAGTACAAGCCTGGCTCTGTTTATGAGGTACGAATAAAATGACGCCTCCGGCTTTTCCTATTGCGGCAGAAGAAGTTTCGGCGGTTGCTATTAATGGGGGGAGTGGAGACGATCACGATACTACTCCCCTCTGGCGGCGCGGCGGCTTTCAACTTTCCACAAGTTGGGGTGCCATTGCAACTCCCATTTGGCGACGTGGTGGCGTGTCGATTGCGCACAAGGAGGACGAATAATGATTGGCTCAATTAGTAGTATTTGGGGGCATAAACAGCGCCCTTGGGGATATGAGATTCGGGTTGACTTGGTGAGCGCGTCGGGGCGCGATTATCAAGAGTCTATCACGTTCGAGAAAAAACCGAGTGCAAAAGATGAGCAAGATGCTGCAGGTGCCCTTTTGGTTAAGGTTAATGCGCGTGAAAAAGTCTTCTTGAGAGAAACACAAGAGTAAGTGGCGACTTACACGAGCACGCAAGACGGCAATTGGAACGCTGCGGCGACGTGGGGTGGCGGCGGTTGGCCTAGTCTTGCGGGTGATGTTGCTAATGTTGGTCATGCTGTTGCTTACAATATTTCCAGTACGGCTCAACTAGGTGATTTGACAATTACCTCTGGCGGTACGCTTTCTTTTGACGATAGTGCGAATCGTAAAATAATCTTTGGTCATTCGGAAGTGACGGTTGAAGCTGGGGGGCAGTTCGGTGATGGCAAATTCGATGCGGCCTACACGCTAGAAATATATTGGAACACGACTGCGGACAATGCCAAGGGTTTGGTGTGCGAGGATAACGGCATTGTTGACCTTCAAGACGACCCTGATTATTACGGCGACGAGCCTTATACAAGTCTTGCCGCAGATGGCGATGGCACAACGGGTATAATCACAAGTGACGATAGATCGAGTGACTGGAATGTAGGCGACCAACTTCTCATTCACATCGGCAATACATGTTCGGGCGATTCGTGCCATGAGGATGACTGGATTCTCACTTCTATTGCTGCTATTTCCGGTACATCGATTACGTGTGTAGACGCTGTGTCCACCGATTTTAAGTCGGGCGGTCTGATAGCTCATTTAACGAGAAACGTGATTATTGGAAAACTTGGACACCCGGAAGTACTGGGTAGCTATGGAAGTAATAGGCCTAGGATAGAAAACACCGACACGACTACTTTTGACTTGCAAGGCCGCCTGATAGGCGTTGAGGTTTGTGATATTCAGTTTGGTACTTTTGGGGGTGTTGTTTTTGGTGCAAACGACCCTTTGAAACTAACCACTCCTGCGGGCGCAGAGATAATTGGCATTATCGCTAATTGTGAATACGCCATGTCCGACGGCTCGGTAATCGACGGCTCCATTTGCGATGTTCTCGCTTGTGCTGAAGTGGCTAGAGGTTGCCATTCCGTGGAGGTTCGAGACGTTGTGGGGTGCGCTGATTTGAGCACAGAAGGCGCATCAAATATAACGATTCGCAACCTTGAATCGTGCAATATGATGGGCACGACGAGCATTAGTAACTTGACAATTACAGGGGACGCTTTTTACAATACTGTCGTCTGGCTTTACGTCTTTGGTGGGAAACTCCTTGGGGGTCTGGGTTACGATGGCGCGATTGCTAAGGCAAACACATACGACGCTGCGTGGGAATTCAATGTGACCTTGTTTAGTAGCAGGTTCGGCACGCCTTCTATTTACAGGAATATATCGGGCATTCATGGCGTTTTACGTTGCGAGGATTTCAATCAAGTTGCGGAGGCCCAACGTGAGTATAGAGCCTTTGGCGACGTGATAAAAGTTGCTTCGGACGGTACGGGTGACAACCCTACGCAACGGCCCGGCGGATGTTCAAACGTGATTGAGGTTGTGCCGCAATCGAATTGTGACGATGACGCAGTGCTAGAGATTTTCGGCTTTGACGAAGTTTTCATCTATCAGGACGTAACGACGGCGAAGACTTATCGAGTTTACATTCAGACTGACTTCGTGACCTTGCCTTCTGCCGAATTGGTCTTGACGGCACGCTATCCTTCTAGTGCTACTACGGGGGCTACTGCAGATGTGGATAGTATCGGTTCGATAGCTACTAGAGTAAATCAAGCCGATTGGTCGCAATATTTAGAAGTTTCTGTCACTCCATCTAGGGTGGGGTTGGTTGAGTTTAGATTAGAGCTTCGAGGTTACGAGGCTGGTAAAAAAGTCTGGGTCGATCCTGTTCTGGAGATTACGTAAATGGCAACTTTCACAAGCGCGCAAGACGGCGATTGGAACGACGGAGCGACGTGGGGCAATACGTCTCCTGGTGTCAAGGGCACCGACTGGCCTGGCCTGGCGGGTGACGTGACGAATATCGGGCACGAGGTGGACTACAACGTCTCAGAGACGAACGAGCTTGGAACGATGACTCTCACATCGGGGGGGGTGCTTAAATTCAACGACAGCGCAGACCGTAAGTTGACATTTGGGCATAGTAATCTGGACATTGAGAGCGCAGGACGGTTAGGTGCCGGCGGCTCAGGCGCTACTCCTTTTGATAAGTCGCACAAGCTTGAGATCTACTGGAATACTACGGCTAACGCAACCAGAGGTATCCAGTGTGCCTCTGGGGGTAAGGTTGACCTTCAAGACGACCCTGATTATTACGGCGACGAGCCTTATACAAGTCTTGCCGCTGACGGAGACGGCACGACGAGTATAACCACAAGTGACTCCAGAGCATGGAACGTAGGCGACCAGATAATGATTCACACGGGCGACGTGTGCACGGGTTTTAATGGGTATAAGAACGACTGGATTCTGACTTCCATTGCCGCTATTTCCGGTACCTCGATTACATGTGCGGATACTGTGTCCAGTGCCTTTAAGTCAGGGGGCTTGATAGCCCATTTGACGAGAAACGTGATTATTGGGAAGCTCGGACACCCGGAAGTACTGGGTAGCTACGGAAGTAATCGACCAGAAATTGACAGTAACACAGACTACGCTAACTTCTGTTTGCGGGCTAGATTTATAGGCGTTGATAGAATCAGCCTGGACGACGGGCGTATTGGAGGCGTGTTTTTCGGAGCGCTTAGACAATTCAATAGGTCTAACAACACTAAAGTGTGTGGTATTTTCGCTAATTGCTCAAGAGCATTTGAACAAGCCGAACATATCAATGCAGCGACTTCCGATTGCTTAGCTTGTTACGAAGTTTTCGGCACACGGGTATATGACGCTACAATTCAAGACGCTATTGGGTGTTGTTATATTTCGGACGCTTGCACGTATCTAAAGCTGCGGGATATGGTTAGTTGTTGTTATTTGTCCGGTAGTATATCTGCTAAAATGGAAATTACAGGAAGTGCTTATTTGAACTTTTCAGCAATAGGGGGAGTTGCTTGTGTCACTGTAGAAGGCAATATTGGGTATACTCCTACCGGAATATTGAAAGCCAATAATTACGATTTCAAATTCCCTACGACAGGCAAGATAAACAACTCGCTTATGCCTACTTCGCCTGTATTCAGCGGGCGTAACACGCATGGCTATCCTGGATACATACGATCGGAAAACCATAATCAAGTTGCTGGGGCGCAATACACGTTTGACGCCTTTGGTGATGTAATCAAGGAAGCGGCTGATGGTACGGGTGATAATCCATCCCAGCGGCCTGGCGGATGTTCAAATGTGATTGAGGTTGTGCCACAATCGAATTGTGACGATGACGCGGTGCTAGAGATTTTCGGCTTTGACGAAGTTTTCATCTATCAGGACGTAACGACGGCGAAGACTTATCGAGTTTACATTCAGACTGACTTCGTGACACTTCCAGCCGAAGAGTTAGTCTTGACGGCCCGCTATCCTTCTAGTGCTATTACGGGTGCGACTACAGATGTGGATAGTGTGGGGGGGGTATCGACAAGGACGACGCAAGGCGATTGGTCACAGTACCTAGAAGTTTCTGTCACTCCATCTAGGGTGGGATTGGTTGAGTTCAGACTAGAACTTCGAGGTTACGAGGCTGGTAAAAAAGTCTGGGTCGATCCAACTATAAGCGTGTCTTAACGGGGGGTTGTTTTGGTCAATCGATCAAGTAAGATTTGGGGGGTAAAAAATAACATCTTCGGTAACGATACTTGTGCTGTTGACATTCTCAACCTAGAACCGCAGAAAAGATGTTCTTGGCATTTTCATAAAAATAAGTACAACTTGTTTTATTGTGTGTCTGGAGTCGTCTTTATTGAAGTTGAGGAGCTAGGACAGCGGCGAGAAATTGAACTAAAAGAAGGTCAATTTTTTACCATAATACCATGTCAAAATCATATGTTTTTCACTAAAGAAGAACCGGCGGTCTTGACTGAAGTAATGTTTGTGAATTACGATCCTGACGATATTGTGCGTCATAACGTAGGAGGAGAGCGGTGCTTGTAGTTGCGGGGCCTTGCGCCCTTGAAGACGACGACAATATAAACATTGAGATTGCGCGGGCTTGTAAATCGGCTTGTGACGACCTCGAATGTGATTATTATTTCAAGGGGTCTTATGACAAGGCAAATAGGTCAAGTTCAACTTCGCCTCGTGGCCCTGGTTTGACGAAAGGCTCAAATACTTTTCGATGTCTGAAGCGTCGCGTGGGTTGTAAGACGTTGACAGATGTGCATTCGGTGAATGAGGTTAAAGCGCTTGAAGAAATAGCGCTGGACTGTCTTGACGTGTTGCAAATTCCCTCTTTATTGTGCAGACAAACGGACATTTGTAAGGCGGCAGCGGCTTCTCCTTTTGTGACAAACTGGAAAAAGGGGCAGTTTGCAAGCGTTGATATTATCCCTGGTGCCCTGGTCAAATGCGGTTGGACGCCTTTTAACCCTGATCCCCCTAACGTCTGGTTGACTGAGCGCGGTACTACGTTTGGGTATAATGATATTGTAATTGACATGCGCAAGATTCATGAAATGCGAAAATATGGGGTGCCTGTTTTGGTAGACGCGAGCCATTCGGCAGGGGATCGTGCCAATATTTTACCGCTAGCACAAGCGGGTGTTGCAGCTGGTGCTAGCGGTATATATGTTGAAGTTCATCCGGACCCGGCGAGTGCTGTATGTGACGGAAAAACGTCTCTTCAACTTTCAACTTTTCATGATTTCTTGTGGGAAGTCGTGAAGGTTTTTAAGGCGGTGAATTCATGAGTACAACTGTAATTGTAACGAATCATCTTAAGAGTTCCCGCGTTCGGCATAAGCCCTTGATTGCTTTTAACAATAAAACCCTTGCGCGTTACTGCTTTGAGAAGGCTTATTCGTCTGAAATCCCAACATTCATGGCGGTTTCGGATGACATAATTGTTGCGGCGTTGCAAAAACAAGAGCATCGTGGAATGCCCAAAAGTGACTGGCGTTCACTTTTGCATTCTCGGAATTTGTCATATGACCCCCTAATCATGACTCCTACTTCCGGGTGCGCGAACGGTACTGAGCGTTGCTTTTTTGCTGCTCAAGAGCTTCGTCTTGCAAATAACGATGTAGTGATAAACGTGCAAGGCGACATGTTGATCTTCGACGCTTCGGTGTTAGATAAGCTGAAAGTTGCCATGGAAAAAGAGCGAGGACGCGACGTCGTGTGGACGGCTTACGCTCCGATTAGAAAGAACGAGTTACGCGATCCTAATAGAGTGAAAGTTTTAGTTGACTTGCAGACGAAGAAAGTTTCCGCTTTTTCTCGCATAATGGACGACGTAGAAATGCCATTTTTGCATGTGGGAATTTATGCTTATCGTGTTGACTTTCTTCATCGGTATGTTAAGCTAGAACAGACGGAAGCAGAAAAAGGGCAAAAGTTGGAGCAACTTAGGTTCCCAGGAGTCATAAAAGCTCTTCGGACGACAGCTCCAACGACGATTGATTGTGAATCAGACGTGAAGAAAAACGGCGGTGTATGCTAACACTGAATTCCAGCCGGGATTTTGACCCTTCGAGGACGTTGACTCTCCGGCGGCAATTCGTCAGTGACATTAACAAGCGAGGCCGTGACTTGAAAGGGGCTATTCGCAAGTCGATTGTTGAAAACGATTGCTTCGGCTTGAGGAAAAACCCTCTTTACACTTTTGCGTTAGAGCCTGCCCCGAAAGACGCTTTTTCCTTTCGTCGTTCGGCGGATAAAGTCACAGGCTTTATGGAGTGGCTGAACGCTCAAGAGGAAAAGGGGGTGCTTGAGATTGTCCATAGGTTCGATTCGTTACGTGGAATAGAGGATGCATGGACAGACGTATATATTCGGCGGGCTTACGATCGTGGGGTATTGACAGGACGGCAAGAGCTTCGCAAGGCGGGCTATGATGTGCCGGTGTTAACGCCCCCGGAAGTACCCGCGCTTCTTGCGCAACCAATGCATGCCGATAGGCTAGGTGTCCTTTTTACTCGGACTTTCAGTGAGCTAAAGGGTGTCACGCGGGCCATGGATCAGCAAATTTCACGAGTGTTGGCAGACGGATTAATGCGTGGTGATAATCCTGAAATAATAGCTAAAGCATTAAATAATCGAGTGGGTAAAATCGGGATTACGCGGTGGCGGACAGTGGCGCGCACGGAAATAGTCAGAGCGCACCACGTGGCTAATATTGCAGAATTCGAGCAGTGGGGTGTTGACGGGGTGAAGGTGCAGGCGGAATGGCTAACGGGGGGGTTCAGAGTTTGCCCTATTTGTCAATCGCTTGAGGGGAAAGTTTTTCCTTTGAAGGAAATTGAAGGCATGATTCCTCGTCACCCTAATTGTAAATGTGCGGCGTTGCCGGTTGACGCTCCGAAAGAGAAGAGGAGAAGGGCAGCATAATGATTTTCCTGAATTCCAAACTGGAAATAAACAGAAACGCAGACAATCAGAGAGCTGTCAACGACGGATTTATGATTGTGCCTGTTGTTATGCTTGTTGAAGGTGTACATAACGGGTCTGGTGGACCAATTATGTACAGTGAAAAAGAGATAGCGAAGAATGCCGATGCGTGGAATGGTGTTCCAGTTACTTTTCAGCATCCCTTGGACTCTGAAGGTAATAACGTTTCGGCGGTGTCGTCTGACGCCGCAAAGTCATTCATTATCGGGGAGATTTTCGATGCTGCTTTCACCGATAACAAATTGAAGGCCAAAGCGAAAATAAGCGTCGAGGCCCTGAAAGCGTTTAGCGACGGTGCAGTCTTGGCCTTAGAGAATTTTGAGCACTTCGAGGTAAGCACTGGATTATTTATGGAAGAGCAGGAGGCCGAAGGTGAATGGGCGGGCAAGAAGTATCGATCTCTTGCGCGTAACCTTCGGCCTGATCATTTGGCGTTCCTTTGGGATGTCAAGGGGGCTTGCTCCTGGAAGGATGGTTGTGGTGTAAGAAATACAAGCGTGAAAACTAATTTGTTGAGCGATGACGACTTGAATACCCGATTGAGGGCGTTGATCCAACCTCTTGCTCCTTTTAACGGGTCGGTTTATCTCTATTTGACATATGCCACGAGGAAGTATTTTATCTACGAAGTGTCTACTCCTGATCGTGGATATGTTTTTTACAAGCAGAAATACACACTTGGAAAGAATGGTATTCCTACGCTTTCAGGCGAGCCAGTCGAAGTTGTAGAGCAGAGGAATTTTATCCAAGTGAAAGCAAATAAACAAACGTCGCAAGAAGACGGCGAAGAAGGGGCTGAGAAGATGGTTGATTCTATTGAACGAAAAGCGAAGGTTGATGTATTTCTGGCGAATGAAGTTTCGCCGTTCTCCGAGGATGATAGGGGGTGGCTTGAGTCGATTGATTGCGATTCTTTTGCACGATTGAAAGCGGGCTTCGACTTGCTGTCCGAGAAAATCCAGACGAATGCCGCGACGGTGATTACAGAAGAGCCGCCCTCGGTTGCACCTACGGTTCCTATTGCTCCTGTGGTGCCCGTTGCTGTCGAACCCCCCACGGAAGAACCGCAGATCAAAACGCTTCATGAATGGCTTGGCGAAGTGCCCCCGGACGTGTCAAAAATGCTCAAAGAAGGCCTGGTTTTGCGCGACACGAAGAAGGCCGACCTCGTCGGAAAAGTCATGGCGAATAAGGCCAATCCGTTTACGAACGAGGAACTTTCCGATAAAGACATTCCCGAGCTTGAGAAACTGGCCCGTCTTGCTTCTCCCCATTATCAGGGACAGGCAGGGCATTCCACAGCTGGAAAGCGCGAATTCAAGGCCAACGAGCGGTCGCCGGACGGCATGGGTGTTCCAGATGTGCCTCTGATTCAGTGGGAAATTACCAAGTAACTAAAGGTAACGAGAAAGGATATTATCATGGCTGTGAGTACGACGAAAAACCGAAACATCGTTCTGCTGAAAAGCGGGCGAGAGGTTGACCCGCTTCCCAGTGAAGCGAAGGCTGATACCGCTCTAACTCCTGGAATGCTTTTGGAAATTACTTCCACAGGCGTCAAGAAGCATGCGACGGCAGGCGGCCCTGCTACTGCGATGTTCGTGAAGGAAAATTCGCTTGGTGGCGACGACATTGACGACGATATTGCCAGCGGATCGCAAGTCAATTATTGGCTATGTGGACCGGGTGACGAGGTGTACGCCATTTTGACAAACGACCAGTCGGTAGCGGTGGGTGATTACCTTGAAAGCGCGGGCGACGGTTTTCTTCGGAAACATGTTGCTGAATCCACAAGCGTTGAGGACGTTAAGGCCCATGCTATCGTGGCGCAAGCTCTTGAGGCTAAAAACACCAGCACCAGCACTATTGATGCGATTCGCATTCATGTGCTGATCGTGTAAAGGAGTTAAGATCATGGAGATTGTAGGAAACGTAGGGGTTGACACGATCTATTCAGTGCCGAACGGAATCAAAGGAATTGGAAGCGTGGCCGAAAGGCTCCTAGCTAACAATTTTAATCCGGCGGCGCTTCGTACGAATGGCCTTTTGCGGTACGACGACTGGAAAGAGATTGATAGGACTGTAGTCAAGGCCGCACAAGAACGGATTAACGGAACGCGGGAGTTCCTTTCGAGGGGATTGACGTACAACATTCCTAACGGTATGTCCGTCATGTCTCTTGCCTACGAGACGCAGAGCGACATTGCGGCGGCTGAGATTTCGATGAACGCCGGAGTGCAGGCGACGCGAGACCGCCCCGATTACGACATTACCTATCTCCCGTTGCCGATTGTTCATACGAACATGAAGTTTGATATTCGAGATTTGGGCGCTTCTCGGCGAAACGGGATGCCGCTGGATACTTCGGGTGCCGAACTTGCCACCGCGAAAGTCATGCAGAAAGTCGAGGAGATCGTCTTCACAGGCGGAGATAACCTTGCCTTTAAGGGCGGTATCATTTACGGCTTGGAGGACTACCCCTCTGCGAATACTGGCTCTTTGACGGAAGATTGGACGGCTTCGGCGGCTTCGGGCGCGACAATTATCGCCGATATTGTCGCTATGAAACAAGCTCTCGTGAACGACAAGATGCACGGGCCTTACGGCTTGTTTATCCCGACGGCTTATACGGAAGTTTTGGACCAAGATTACGCGAGTAATTACCCCCGGACTATCCGCGACAGAATCATGGCGCTTGAGGGCATTTCGTTCATTCGTACCGTCGACATGATGACCGCCGGGAAAGTTATTCTTTGCCAGTTGACTTCGGACGTTATGCGAATTGTGGTCGGCCAGCCGATTACTACCGTCGAGTGGGACAGCCCGGACGGCATGTCGAAATACCTCAAGGTTTTGACGATTATGGTCCCGCAGCCTCGAAGTACTTACGAGGGCGATTGCGGAATCGCTGTGTATAGCGCGTAGCGAGGGAGCCTGAACGATGAGCGACAAGCCGGTTAAGTGGCGGATGAAGCAAATTGCAGGGGAGCATGTCTTTCGTGATGCACGTGGAAAAGTGAAGGCCGGGGATACTTTCACGGCCACACCTTATGAAGTTCGGCACATTCGCCATAAACTGGAATCGCTTGAAGAATTCGACGAGCCGGGGGCGGTACCTAAAACGCCCCCGGCGTTTCCAGATGTGCCACGATTCACAATCAAGCATAAGGGCCGAGGCATGTTTGCCGTGCTTGATGCAACGGGAGTTCAAGTCAATGATGTACTGTTGAGCAAAGAGGAAGCTTTAATTATTGCTGGAATTCCTGATGATTCCTCTGAAGTTTGAACCGTTGACGCCAGAGGTAAAGGCTCTTGCCAAAAGACGTTCAGGCAAGGGCACAGGTAAACCTAAAGACCCTACGGGATGGACGATACCTCGAATATGGAAAGACGAGACGGTTTTCATCCTTGGTGGCGGCCCTTCGCTCAATAATGTTGATTTTTCGTTAATAAAAGAGCGTAAAATCATAGCCGTGAATAATGCTTACGGTGACCCCACCCATGGCAAAAAAACGATTGATCATGGTGGACGCAAGCGGACAGTGTTTTACACTCCCCGACTGTGGGTTGATGTTTGCTGGTTTGGCGACGAGCAATGGTTCTGGTGGCACAGGGAAAGCTTGAAGGATTTCAGGGGTTTGCTTGTCACTACGGTTGCTGATAAGAAATTAATTAACATAGATAGAGTGCTTTGCGTTCATCGTGGAAAACCGATTGGAATTGAAACGCGACCTCGTTACGTCTCTTGGAATAAAAGTAGCGCAGGAAGTGCTATTAACCTGGCTTATCATTTAGGCGCAACAACAATCGTGCTTCTAGGTATGGATATGCGGCGCGTTGACGATAAAGCTAATTGGCACGACGATCATCCAGCTCCACAGAAAGACCCCTACGCACGTTTCCTAAAAGCCTTCCCTTTGATTAAGGCTGATGCAGAAAAATTAGGATTGAAAATTATTAATTGTACTCCTGGATCTGCAATTACACAATTTCCAATCATGCCGCTTGAGGATTTTCTTGAGGGAGAGGAATGAAGCGTTATACGTGGCTATCGTTTGTTATCAAGCAATACAATTATCAATATGGCGCGGAAGTCGGGACAGGAAAAGGGGCGACGGCCAAGTTCCTTTTACGCGAAAATCCTGACTTGCGCTTGCTCGAAGTTGCCTATTACCCGGGCGACTTCAGTGGGGAACAGTCAGATAGCCTAGCTAGTCGCGATCAATGGATTGAAGCAATTAAGCCTTATCTGTTGCGCGTCGAGGTGTTGGAAGTACCAAGCGTCGAGGCTGCGAAGATGATAAAGGATGAATCCTTGGATTTTGTCTTCATTGATGCCTATCATGATTACGAAAACGTGAAAGCAGACATTGCCGCTTGGTTTCCAAAGGTGAGAAAGGGCGGAATTGTAAGCGGTCACGACTTCAACAATTATCATCCTGGGGTTGACAAAGCTGTTAAGGAATTTTTCGGCAAAGACTATAAAGACTCCAAGTTTTATGACCATATTTGGTGGCATTTGAAAGGATAAATTTGACTGATTATCCACACCTGAATATTTACTGCTTGTTGTGGCTTGGCGATTTTCGCGGAAGGAATTACACAGAAGCAGACGTGCATCGTCTACATGCGCTAGTGGAAAATCATTGCCCGTATAAATTTAAGTTCCATTGCTTGACAAATAGTATGAGCAAATCTTTACCAGGGACGGTTATTCCCTTGAAATACCCTGATAAATGGCCTGGTTGGTGGGCTAAAATAGAGTGTTTTAACCCTAATTTAGAGGTAACTGGATCGCTGTATTTCGATCTTGACATTACCCTTGTAAATAGCATTCAGCCTTTAGTTGAATGTGGCGGATATTACTCGAATCTCATGTTGTTTGACACTAAAAGCCCCGGACGCCCACAAGATAGGGAGAAAGAGGAGACAGAAAAGGGGCTGTTTCGACGGTATCAAGCGAGCGTCATGAAATGGAATCCTCGGTCTGTCGTTACACAAGAGATTTACAAGCAGTTCGTTACAAATAGCGACAAAATCATTGCAAAATATCGGAGCGAGCAGGACGTTTACGGGGATTGGTACCCTAACTTGGACATGTTCAGAGATAAATGGATGATGAAATTGGATGCAGCTAAAAAGACACCTAAGAAACCGAAAGATTTAATCGTGATTACTGGTCATTCTGAAAAGAACGATTTCCGCGAGACTGGCGTGCCTTGGATAGATAAGGAGATGAATTTATGAAGCCTACAATCATCTGTTTTTATTGGCAAGGCGACCGGTGGCGGCCTAAGAATTACAACGACGGCGGCAAGGTAAATTATCTTGCACAACATGCCGAAAGCGTGGGCACAGTGAGCAATGGTTTAGCGGGGAAATATGTCAACAACTTGTTTCATGGTTGCAAGCGCTTCACTAAAACGCCGTTTGATTTTATCTGCTTTACAAACGAAACATTAAAACTGGATAAAAATATAGAAATTCGGGGGTTTAATCCCCCTTCGTTTCATGGCGTTTTGCCTCGTTTGGCGATGTTCAGCGAGGCAAGCGGCCTTTTTGGTCGGCAAGTTCTTTGTCTTGATGTGGACATTGTAATTACGGGATCGCTTGACGATTTACTTTCATATTCTGGTGACTTTTGCGGGCGCGCAAAGTTCAAGCCTGGATGTGAACACTTGATCGATGGGGATATTATGGGCTTTAAGGCTGGCCCGAAAAATGAAACTCGATTTTTCAAGCGGTTTGTCGACAATTTAGACTGGGCCGAAGAGTTAGCAAAAGGTCGCGAGCGTTACTGGATTCGAGAGGTTACATCGGGCATGGAATATGTGGACAAGTGGCAAGACATGTTTCCTGGACAGATATTTAGTTTCAAGCGTCACGTGCGTGATCGCGATTTACCAGAAGATGCGCGGATAGTTTCTTTTCATGGGAAGCCGCGACCTCATCAGTCTAAACATCCTGTCGTTACACAATTTTGGGGGGTTAAATGACTTTTTCCTTTCGTGAATCGCCGATTTTTATCACAGGGGCCGCGAGGTCCGGAACATCCCTAGTGTCTGGAATTGTACATAAATGTGGCGCTTGGGGCGGCGACATGCGCGGAGAGACTCGCTATAATCCAAAAGGGATGTTCGAGAATAAAGCGATTATAAACGAAATAATCAAGCCTTACTTGCGCGAATGGAATTGCGATCCGTTGGGGCAACTACCGCTTCCTAAGACGGAAGCGATCAATTTGATTTCAGAAAAAGAAGGCCCAATTGTACGTAACCGAGTGTTGGAAATAATCAAGTCTGAAGGGTACAATTCGTCGCAAGTATGGTTTGCTAAGGCAGCAAAGTTTTGTCTTATGTGGCCTATTTGGGCAAAAGCCTTCCCCCTGGCCCGGTGGATAATCGTCAGACGAAATGCAGATGATATTGTGCGTTCATGCTTGAAAACTGGATTTATGCGGGGCTACTCTTCGGCTCATGGTTGGTGTAAGTGGGTGGCCAAACATGAACGGCTGTTCGATGAAATGCACGACGCATGTTTGAATATACGCGAAATATGGCCTCAAGAGATAATTAACGGCGATATGAGTAAAATCAAAGCGCTCATTTGTGACTTCGGACTTGACTGGCAAGAGACAGGCGTGTTATCATTCGTTGATCCGGGATTGTGGAAACGGAAAATTAAGTAATGGCCCGCACGACCACCACCGAAGTCAAAGAGATAATTGATACAACTTTGACAGATTTGACTGCATTTATCACAGCGGCGAATCTCGTTGTGTCGAAAGTTTATGCTGATGACGATGTAATGACAGACGTAGAATTGAAAGAAGTTGAGCGGTGGCTTGCCGCTCATTACGTTGCTATTCGTGACCCGGTGGCTAGGGCTGAACAGGCCGATAAAGCAAGCGCGACGTATGCTTGGGGTGATTTGGGCAAGGGTTTAGAGTTCACTCCTTACGGACAAATGGCGTTGACCCTGGATTTAACGGGCAAACTTCAACAAATAGGCAAGCGCAAAACCGTGTTCCAATGTATTGACATATCGGACGTTGGGTAAAAACAATGCCCGATCTGAACGCTCGAAACCTCCACCAAACAGCGGTCTACTGGGGGTCGCCTGTTCAGAATGGGTGGGGGGGGTATACGTTCGCAAGTGGAGTTGAAATCGAAGTTCGGTGGGAAGATCGAACAGATAGATTTCTTGACCCGCAAGGCGTAGAGCAAATTAGTCGAGCGCAAGTTCGTGTCGATCGAGACGTGGACGTAGGCGGATATCTTTTTCTTGGCGACCTTGACGATTTGTCTAGTGCGGGAGAAGACGACCCGACTGTTGAAAATAACGCTTTTGTGATCCGTAGATTCACTAAAACACCGTCGTTACGTGCGCGTTGGAGTAGTCGGAAGGTCTGGCTATAGATGACAACCGGCAAGAAATATATGGATATTAATATTAACCGAGCGCTAAAAACGATCTTTTTGGCTGCGAAGCGTGGTGGAATTAAGGCTGGAAAAGACATTCGGCGCGACGGGATGATTATCACACCTGTAAAAACCGGGAATCTAGTTGAAAGCTGGTTCGGCCCTGATATTGAAGAGGGTGCTAGTGCTATGGGCGACCCTATTACAATCACGTTTGGCAATAATGCGAATTATGCGATACCGGTACATGAAAGCGTGGGGAAGGTGTTCAGGAAGCCAAAAGCTAAGGCGAAGTTTTTAGAAGAGCCAATGCTTGCACATGAACAACGTGTAATGGAAACTGTTCAGAAGGAAGTGAAAAAGGCATTAATGAGGGCGACGGCCTTACGCGCTAAGCGTGCAGGTGGAAAATGAACCCTCCGATAGAAGACCTAAAAGACATGATCGTAGCCGCCCCGTCGATTGTGGATTTGACGTTCGGAACTGATTTGTTTCTATCAAAAATGCCATCAACTCCTGACAAATGTGTAGCATTATTCGATACGGGCGGCCTTGCGCCTTATCTAATTGGCGTTGTTTTGGATCGTCCTACGGTGCAAGTTAAAATTCGAGGCAAGCAGGGGGGCTATAAAGACGCTTATACAGTGGGCGAAAGTATAAAAGACTTTTTCGAGGAGCAACACGATACGATTATAAATGGTACCAGGTACTTGCAGATTTATCCAATGCAGGATGTTGTATTTCTTAATTATGATGAGTTGGACCGCCCTTTGTTTACAATAAATTTCAGAATGGACCGGACGGCGTAAGGGAAAACAAACTAAGGAGTAGGGGTAATGGAAAAAGAATTCAAAAGTGAAGCGATAGACGTGACAACGTTAAATTCGCCTGATGGTTATCATGAGTTTGTTACGGGAAAGTTAGTGACCTTTACATGAACATTCCTGAAGCGAATGCCAGGGTAACGGTTAATGTAAAAATTGCAATTACCAAGCGCCCTGAGATAACTCTAAGCGTAAAAAATCATGAATAGAAAGAACCAAGGAACACACGAAAGGATTTAAGTCATGGCAAGCAATGCTTTTTCGGGAGTAGGATCGCACTTTGCGCGAGAAAACGATCTGTCGTCGGATCCAGCCGTGTACATTGTACTGGCTGAAGTCAATTCTATCGAAGGCCCTACGAAAAGTAAGGACCAGATTGACGTTACAAGTCTGGATTCCACTGATGGGTATCGCGAATTCATTGGTGGCTTTCGTGACGGTGGCGAAGTTTCGCTTGTGATGAATTTCACAAATGCGGGATATAAAACTATGAACTTGGATTTTGAGTCTGCTTCAACTCATCAGTACAGAATCGAATTGCCGAATTCTCCTGCAGGCGGAGGCGACGGGACTCTTTTTACGTTTTGGGCTTTGGTTGTAAATTTGGGAGTGTCGGTGCCCATGGATGACAAAGTAACTGCCACTATAACGCTCAAGATTTCTGGGACAGTAACGATGACGGACCCAACGACATAACAACAACTTAGACAGGAGGCTTTATGCCGCTCTTGACGAAAAAAGACATTCTAGTGCCGCGAACTCTGAAATACAAGGATTTGTCTATCCCTGAATGGGGAGGCGATATTCGGATTCAGGAGTTAACGGCAGCCCAACGCGAGGAGATGGAAGAACTCTTCACTGCTTCTAATGGAGCGCTAAAATCTGGTAAAGTACGGGTGACTTGCCTGGCAATGTCCATTGTTGACGAGAACGGGAAGCGTCTTTTCGGCAGGAAGGATATAGAAGATTTGAATGCCCAGTCTGGGAATGTAGTTATCTTCATCCACAACGAGATATTGTCTTTGAATAAGATCAATGTGGGTGACGCGGACGAAATAGAAAAAAACTCCGAAGCGGAAGCGGAGACCGAAGATTCCTCTTCCGCCTAGCGTTAGCACTTGGCTATCCGCACCCTGATTATTTGGCTGAAGTGTTAACGAGTCGACAGTTAACCGAGTGGCAAGTGTACGCGAGAATAGAGCCGTTTGGCCCCCATGCGGAGGAGTTACGATTGGGGATTTTGGGGCAAATTATGGTGGCGTTGGGAGGCGATGGAAAGAAAAAGTTCACGCCTTACGATTTCACCTTGTCCCAGGTTGATACGGTACCGAGAAATTCCCCCGAAGCCGTGGCGGCGCAAATTAAAGAAGTTTTCGGGGGGATGATCGGGCCTAAAGAAAACGCTACATGACGGAAGTTTTGACAAATGGCGGGTAAGAATGACTTAGACGTAGGTACACTTCTCGGGCATATTAAGATGGACACGCTTGGCCTTATTAAGGGCGAGCGTGCAGCCAAGCGGTCTACTAATGCGATAAATAAATCGTTAAAGGGCACAGAGCATTCGGCGAATCTTGCCTCGAAGGCCCTCATTGCCTTTGGAAGTGTTGCGACTTTATCGGCATTGTCAAGAGTCGCATCGTCAATCGTGCATGTGGGAATGGCATTTGAATCTGAAATGGCGACCGTCAAAGGCGTCATGCGGGCGAGCGCGAGTGATTTTGCGGCACTAGAAAAAGCGGCAGAACATGCAGGAATAACTACTGCTTGGTCGGCTAAGCAAAGCGCCGAAGCCCTGAAATACATGGGCATGGCGGGTTGGTCCGCCCAAAAATCCATCGCCGCTTTGCCACGGGTGTTGAAATTCGCAAGCGCTGCTGGGATGGACTTGGGGCGGGCCTCAGATATTGTGACCGACTCTTTGACCGCCATGGGTCTAGGCGTTGAAGAGCTGGATGATTTCACGGATACGCTAATTGGCGTCACAACTCGTGCGAATACTAACGTGGAAATGCTCGGCGAGTCGTTGAAATTTGCGGCTCCAGTGGCGGCACAAATGGGCGTTGATATTAAAGAGTTGTCTGCCATGTTGGGTGTGCTTGCCAATAGTGGAATTAAAGCAAGTATCGCTGGCTCTGACTTAAAAGCCTCTTTGATCAGGAATAGCAAGGCTGCGAAAATCCTTGGGACGGCGAATAATGATCTGATTGGGACGTTGAAGGCTGCGAAAAAAGCAGGGTGGGGCGTCAACGAAGTTCAAAAGACTTACGGCATGTATGCAGCAAAGTCGATCTTAATCCTGATGAATCAGATTGACGCTTATGAGAAATTGAAGGGTAAGCTTGAGGGCGTTAGGGGAGAAACTGAGGCTTTAGCTAATACTAAACTAGACACGGTTGAGGGCGATTTTAAGCTCCTTAAATCTGCGATTGATGGGATTGGAATTAAAGCTTCTAAAGTTTTTCGTGAAGACTTACGCGGTGGAATTCAAGATTTCGTGGATTTCATAAAGAAAAATGAAAAAACGATCCTTGATTTTATTGGTGATACCGGAGAAATTGCCACTGACGTTGCTACGATAGGGAAAGAAATTGCAAGTGTAATTACTGGCGTGATTAAGGGGTGGAGCGCCCTTCCTACAACAATTCAAGAAGTTGGAATTATCGGCGTACTTCTTGGAGGGAAGAAGTTCCGGGCTGTTATGTTGGCAGCCACAACCGTGCTTGCCGCTGTAAATAATATTACCGACGCTATCGATCAAGCTACAATCCCTTCTGCGGGGGGAGGTGCTACGGCTACTCCTAAAGACAATAGTGGGGATGTTGAATTTATCACGCAATCAATAAAAGTTGATGGTAAATGGAAACAATTTCAAATTCCAAAAATAACTAAAGCAGAAGTTCCAACGCCTGATTATCCGATGGCTCTAGACAGGCCAGGACCGATTAACCTTGCGGCAGTGGGGCCGACTGAAAGAGAATTAAAGGATACAGCCGCTAGAATAAAAAGGGCAAAAGAAGGGCAAGCTAAAGCAGAAGAAATCAGAAGAAAAAAGGAAGAAGCTTTAAAGGCTCAACAACTGCAAGGAATTTTTGATCTATTTAAGCAGGAAAATGCAGAATATGCCCGTATGCAAAAAGAAAAAGAATCCATTCTATCTGACTGGTCTGGAAAATCTTATGCCGCCACACACAACCAATTCGAGACGAAACTGTTTTTCCTTGAACGTGAAGCAGAGGCTATTCGTGAGAAATTAGGCGACGACAAAGAAGCGATTGCCGAATGGGAGCGTTATTACAAAGCAGTGCTAAAATCCACCAACAAGGAGTACGCCAAGTGGCTAGAAGACCAAAAAGAAAAAACTAAAGATTTGACTACTACTATGGCAGATGCTTTTGTCGGATGGGGCGCGAGTTTCAGCCAAAGTTTGACTGATATGCTTTACAATTCCGAAACCACGTTTAAGGATATTGGGCTTGCTTTCTCTAAAATGATTACGCAGATGGTCATTCAGAAAGTTGTAATCGAGCCTTTATTTAAAGATATTAGTAAGATGCTTACAGACGCTATGGGCACTGGAATCGGGGCTGCGGCGGCAGGAGCAGGAGCAGGAGCAGGAAGCGTAGGAGTGCCTTTCACAGGTGTTACACGACTCCATAACGGCCTAAAAGCCGATGAATTCCCTGCTATCCTCCAACGTGGCGAACAAGTAATTCCTCGTGGACAATCGTCGAATTCGGACATGCCATCGATTATTATCCAGACGCGAGACCCGGAAACAACGGTGAAATTCACGCCTAGTAGGGGGCAAAAATCAGCATCGCAACTTCGGACTATTCAGCGAGGAGCGAGTAACTTATGAGTTTTCGTGAAGTTCAATTCCCTACAGATATAGCGGCAGAATCGGGCCTCGTGGGTGGCCCGGAATGGCGCACGGAGATAGTCGAGCTTGTATCTGGAGCCGAAAAGCGTAACGCTGCGTGGGCGAATCCTCGTCATAAATGGGACGTTGCGACGGGCATTAAGACGAAGACGCAACTACAATCGCTAAAAGAATTCTTTCAAGTAATGCAGGGGAAGTTGATCGGCTTTCGTTTCAAGGACTGGATGGATTACGAGGGCACATATGTTGAAATAGGCACGGGCACGGGAGCGCAGACGGAATATCAGATTGTCAAGATTTATAATTACTCTTTGTGGTCTTATTCAAGGACAATTACAAAGCCTGTGAGCGGTTCCTTGTCTGTTTATGTGGACGATGTGCCACAAGTGTATTCAACAGAGTATGATTTCTCCACCACGACGGGCATTATTACTTTTCAAGCGGGGGCCATCCCAGGGGCTGGGGCGGTAATAAATGCTACATTTGAATTCGACGTTCCTGTAAGGTTCGATACTGACGTATTGAAAACCGACTTGTCGCATTATCTCGCCGGTAGTTTCGAGGTTCCTATAATCGAAATCAGGGTGTAATTATGCTGACACTTTCCACGAACATGCTTGCACATTTAGAGCAAGAGACAACTACACTTGCGCAGTGCTGGCTTCTGACACGTGAAGACGGCAAAACGTTTGGTTTTACGACACACGACGAAGATTTGACTTTCGGTGGTCAATTATACGAGTCCAATAAAGGCTATTCGCAGACGGCCACGGAGCTAAAGTCCGGCTTATCCGTTGACGACGTTGATCTCGTGACGTTTCTTGATTCAGAGGTGATTACAGAAGCGGAACTTCGAGCAGGAAAGTACGACCGAGCGCGGCTTGACATTTTCCTAGTTAACTACGAGTCGTTTAGCGATGGTAAAATTTACCTATTGAAGGGGTGGCGTCTAGGGCTAGTAGAGATTAGAGATGAGCAGTTTTTTACGACGGTGAAATCCATTACATCGAGGCTGCAAACTCCTGTTTTGGAGGTTTACGCCCCGACGTGTGGGTGCTATGAGTTAGGCGATGCGCGGTGTGGGGTAGATGTCGCGGGAAGTTTTACCGATACTGGAACGGTCACGAGCGTCTCAAGTCGTCGGACCTTTATTGATACGAGTTTGACAGCGGTGAATCATTATTATCAATACGGCCTGCTTACGTGGACGAGCGGAGCCAATAATAACATTGCGAGCGAGGTAAAAGACTTCACCAGTTCTACCGATACCGTTGATTTAGTCGACAAAATGCCCTATGATATTGATGTCGGTGATACATTCACAATCACGGCTGGTTGCGACAGGACTTTTTCAGTTTGTCGAGATATTTTTTCCAACGTCGACAATTTTCGAGGCTTTCCGCACGTACCGGGGCAGGATAAGATTTTGGAATATCCTGGAATTAGTGACGCGATTACTTAAACATGAACGACAACACTCTCAATATCTGCAATGCCGCATTTGATCTTGTTGGCACACCTTATCGTCACCAGGGACGCTCGAAGCATGGAATTGACTGCGGGGGGTTAGTTGTTTTGACCGGTCGGAAGGTCGGCTTAATTCCCGAAAATTGGGATATAAAATACTACGTACAATCGGAAGTTTTGGTAAAATATACTCCTAGATTCCAAGAAATTGCACGTCTTAATCCGGTGGTGGAGATACGACCAGGGCAAATATTATTGTTCAAAATGGGCGGCGCTCCTCGTCATTTTGGAATCATGACGAGGTTTAATAAGTTTGTCCATTGCGACATGCAACATGGTACGATAGTGAGTAGATTGAACGACAAATGGCGAAGGCGCATATATCAAACCTGGACTTTTAAGGGCTTAAAGCATGGCTAGTTTGGTATTAGGTTTCGCAGGGGCGGCAATAGCGGGCAAAGCATCAGCGGGAATCGGGTTTGCTATTGGATCCATGATTGGCTCTATCGTCGATAGGATGGTACTTTTCGCTCCCGAGACAGTGCAAAATGAAATGCCAGAGATTGAGGGCGTTTCCGTTCAAAGTAGCGTTTACGGACGTGTAATACCTCTGCTTTATGGAGCCAATCGGTTGGCGGGAAATATCATATGGTATCCAGGATATAAAGTTGACACTTCTACCGAAACTTCAGGGACTACTTGGGGAAAAGGTGGCTCTACAACTACGTCACACACATACACGGCCTCTTTTGCGATTGCCTTTGGGCAAGGGCCGATGGCAGAACTTTTACGATTGTGGGCAGACGGTGAATTGTTTTATGATATGACCGGTCATTCACCTGTTGTCGCTCTTGAACCAGTAAATATGGAGGTTTTTCTAGGGACAGAAGATCAGGAACCTTCAGACGTAATTGAGGGTTACGAAGGCGTCGGAGAAGTTCCTGCTTATCGGGGACTTGCATATATTGTCTTTGAAGATTTTCCTATTGATAAATATGGGCAAAGAATCCCGAATATTACAGCCGAGTTTGCAAGCGCTGTGACTGTGGGGGCTGGCTATACAAATATTGACGTGGATATAGAGCTTACGGGCAACGATGGCATGATGGCCATGCCCCCATTTATCGGCAAGGAACAACATTTACCTTCACATATTTTCTACCAAAATTCAGATAATATTTTATACAAAATTGATCACACCCTTTCTACTATTGAGTGGGGAAAATCCTCTTTTCAAATAGGAGAAGATAATTACAACTTATCTCCTGACCTTGATTATATACTTCGTTACCAAGGGTGGAATTTGAATGACATTTTAGTCGCATTGCAATATACTAGCGATACAGTACGAATAGCTGTCATAGATGGAAATAATGATACGATAGAATGGGCGAATAATACTACTTTTTCTTCTGTAAAAAGAATAGGGGTAGTAAACCCAATAAATTTCCTTAACATGACTGTTGGTTATGCGGCTGCTATGTTTATCGTTCTTGACCCTATTGACCAAACATTATCCATGTTTTTTCAAGACGCTCTTGCAGACATATATCCATTTGATTTAACCTCACTTACAGGCGTAGATAGTTCTTATTCGTTTGAAGTGATGAATAGCACGATTGCATACAACGCTGTAGGCGCTAGTCCTGATGGTATTAGCATATGGGTTGTAGCGACCAAAACATCCCCTGCCACAACGAAGTTATTGTATTTCAATAACAGTGGATTTGTTGACGAATATGACATTTCCGCAGACATAACGGGGGTTAAGGAAATCCTCGTGAGTTATGTGGATTGGGGGACGACGGAAGAGGTGTCAATCGTCGTCGCGTCTGCTAGTAAAATGCTGCGATACAAATACGACATTTCAGCGGACACCTTGACGTTTCAAAATGAATGTAAAACGACAGAAGGAGTTGCACAAGGGGTAGGCGATAACGCGGGATCGGGTTTCGCTCAAGGTTATTCGGTCACACCAGAAGGTGAGTATTTTTTCTATACGCACGACGGAAGCAATAATATGCTTCGAGTCAATCCGTTTATCGTAAATGGGATTGTTGTCACTGACCTAGACTCTGAATCGAATATTGAGCCTGTAGCACTTATGTATCATAATTGGAACGGAAACGTTTTAGCCCTAGGCGACATTGACGGTGATGATGGATTGGCATTTATCACGCAAGGCAAGTTCACATCTGGCGAAATATCTTTACCGAACGTCATCTCCGACCTATGCGCACGAGCGGGACTCCGACAAGTTGAGCAGGACCACAACGACTACTGGTACGCCGTAGACCCGCGAAAATTTATCCGCGACGGCAGAATGCCAGAGGATTTTATTTCCGGGAAGCCTGCCGATTTACTCGGTGGTGGCACTTCAGTTAAGCTTGAAAATCGATTTGAAAATGAAGCGGCTGTTGTTTATTATAATACATCGTCTACGGATGGTAGATATTGGAGTATACATCTTGATTATACGACACACGGTGGGGCAGAGCCAGGCGCGGCAACATCAACTGTAACGTATCGTCAAGGGTGGAAAGCCGAATTCAAATTCAACATAAAACATGATGCGTCGGCTCCTGACGATGGAGTTGGATTGCGCTTGTGCTTAGCGGAAGTCGCCGATTTAAGCGACTCGCAATCTATCGCCTGGTGGGAAGTCGCGACCGACGGTGCAATTAGAAGTTGCACAGTTGGAAATAATGTTGTCACCCGAGCGTATGAAAGCTGGACGATAGATCGGAGCGATATTGAGGGCGAAGATTTAGTTCTCACGATCACTGCAGACCCGACGAGATTTGAAAGCGGCGGAAACGATTATGTTCGAGTGTTGTTTTTTTTAGCAAAAGCCGACGGCACGCACGTCGAAAGTATTACGCATCTCCTAGCCTACGACAGATACGTAACTTCACCGCCTAATAATTATAAAGACACGTGGCCCGCGAATCTTGCCTATGTGGGGTGGGATTATGTCGATCCCGGGTCTACGGTAATCCCCTCTTCTGATTATTTCTCCATCGACGATATGTCCGTCTGGAAATTCGATAACGACCCGGAAATAGACGTTGACGGCCTATCGGAAGCCGCGAGAGGTTACACGATTAGCAACCAAGTGACCGTGCGCGGAGCGATAGAAATGCTTGCACAAGCATACAAATTTGACGCGGTGGAGTCAGAAGGCAAAATTAAATTTGTCGAGCGCGGGAGTAGTTCGGCCCGTACTCTAACAAGTGACGATCTAGGGGCACACGAATCGGGGAAGAAAGTAACCACGATTCTTGAAAAGTCAAGCAAAGAAGAAGACGATTTGCCCCGTGAAGTGGCGATTACTTACCTTTCGCCAAGCAAGAAATACGAGCCTAGAACGCAGAGAGCACAACGACTTCAGACGACTTCAAGGGTTGCACATACGCTCACGTTACCGTTGGTTTTATCAGATCAAAACGCTCGAAAACTCGCCGAAACTATGTTGTGGGCGACGTGGACGGCGCGAGACGTTTATAAATTTGTCACTTCTGTTCGTCAGATTGATCTTGAACCAACGGATGTTATCACCGTTACTGATGACGATATTGACTACTTAGTCAGAATAACAAAGCGAGATTACGGAACGCCGGGCCTTGTGAAGTTCGAGGCTGTCAAGGAAGATAATGAGTTGTATGTTCCGCCGGACATTAACGTAGATGAGCCAGAAGATAATGATATTATTCCTGCTTTTTCTCCTTCGGTGGGAACTTTGTTTAACTTGCCCCTATTGAATGGCGCGGCGGACGATGGGCCGGGATTCTACGCTTGTGCATATTCCCCTACAAATACTTTCGCTGGGGTTTTCCTGCAAAAATCAACTAATTACGGGTGGCAAGATATTGGATATATCCCTAGGGAAATGACTTGCGGCGTTGCTATCACGGAGCTTGCAGATTGCGAAAATCATAACGACTGGGACATGGAAAATACTGTCACGATTCGCCTCTTTCGTGACGATTTTTACTTCGCAAACCAAACGCGCATTCAAGTTTGTAACGGTGGAAACCGCCTTGTAATCGGCAATGAGATCATTCAGTTTACGACTAAAACGGAGAACTCGGACGGCACTTGGACCCTATCTGAACTTCGCCGGGGGGTGTTAGGAACTGAGCACGAGACGGGCGGACACACGGCAGAAGATAGATGTTTTCTTTTCTCGTATCTCAATATGATTCGTATTGACGATAGCGAAGACGATATTGGCAAGACTTACGTTTATCGATTTTTATCAAGCGACGGGGGCACGCTTAAGGTCGGGAATTCTGAATATTTCACAAACACAGCAAGAGGGCTTTTGCCCTGGTCGCCTGTTTTAATCAAAGGATCACGTGACGTCTCTGGCAATCTAACTATCACCTGGACGAGACGCACGAGGTTTAACGGCGAGTTGAAAGATTTAGTGTCGGAGGTGCCGCTTAATGACTATCCGGAATCGTACGACATTGAGATAATGGACGGCACGACTGTCAAGCGAACTTTTTTAAGTGAAACGTCACCGACGGTCACGTATACCGCTGCGCAACAAAATACTGATTTCGGAAGCTTGCAATCTGCGGTCGCAGTGCGTATCTATCAACTAAGCGGTGAAGTGGGACGAGGAATAAAAGGAGAAAGCACGATATGAGCGGCATAGACAATCTTGGCGGAGATAACGTTGAGGGTTCACAGAATAGCAAATATTTAACGATTAATTCAGGAATAAATTTACTTGCAGACAAACTAACCGAGACGCTCACGAAAAGTGTAGCAGGGGCGGTAGACGTCGCGTTGACTATTGCAGAGACCGGCGACGTGGCTTATATCGAGTTGACTGGGGCCTTGACTGCTGCAATAGACGTGACAATTCCCGACGGAAAGCCGGGTTTTTGGTTTATAAAGAATTCCACAACTGGATCGTATGCCCCCACGATTCGAGGTAGCGCAAGCGCAAGCGACGATGGTGTAACGCTTGATTTTGCGGCAATTTATCTAATCTTCTTCGACGGTACTAACGCTTTCGATTGTGCGCCATTTATCGCAGATCGTGTTTACAGACGAGCGACCCACGATTACGGTGCAGGTACGACCGCATGGACCCTTTCGGCTACGGAGCAAACGTGTTATATTCTATCTGCGACGAACGCTTCAGGGGCCGTTGATTTGAACGCCCCACAGCAAAGAGGGCGCATTTACATAGTGAAAAATGGAACCGGGCAAGCCCTGACGATTAAAGTGAGCGGGCAAACGGGGGTAACAATTGCCGATGGAATGGTTGCGACTGTAATGTGTGAGGACAATAACGACTACGAGCGTGTTACTGCCGATGCGTAAAACAAAACACGTTGCGCCTATCGTCTGGATGACAGGCCTTCCGGGTTCGGGAAAAACGACTATTGCACAAGGCGTTGTCGACAAACTGCATGAGGATAAATATATTTGCGCTTTTCTTGACGGCGACAGAATGCGCGAACACATATGTAAGGGGTTGGGGTTTTCGGAGGGCGATAGGCTGGAAAACGCCTACCGTATCTGGAAGTTATCGAAGAAAATAGCAAGGAACAATATCCCGGTAATTGTCGCCACAATTTCCCCTTGCGAAAAACTACGAAGTCACATCAAGAAAAAAACTCCAGGCTTGATTATCGTACACGTCGCTTGTTCGCTAGAGACGTGTGTAGCGCGTGATCCCAAAGGGCTGTACAAATCCGCTCTAACGGGCCAGACGTTGAATTTTACTGGCATTTCAGCCCCTTACGACGTGCCTCAATACCCAGACCTAATTCTAGCTACGGAATTTAATTCTGTAGAAATGAATGTAAAAAAACTTTACTCGCTAGTTAAGGAGAGAACGTATGAGCAGTGCCGATTGGATTAGTAATCTGACAAATGTCATTGCGCTACTCGTCAGCGTTACGATAACCGCGTCTGTCGTCCTGTTCAAAATTGGGAAAATATTAGGGGAGGCAAAGCGGACTTTGGAGGATTACGAAGGGCGCTTGATAGCGGCTTCAGAGCTAATTGTAAAACAGCAAAACCGTGAAACGCAAATCATATCGACGATTGCTTCACTTGAGGCTATTGTGAGAACTCAAGAGGCGTCCTTAGTGAGTAACGAAAAAGCTCATGGAGATATTTTTCGACGCTTACAGACGTTAGAAGTCGAGGTCGCGAAAATTCCAGACTTGGTGTCGTGCAGACTCGAAGAGAAGTTCGACAAATGGGAAAAACGGTTGCATAATGGGAATCCACTTGAGAAAATGGAGGATTGGAAATAATGAATAAGCAATGGAATCAAGTAATCAGTCAAATTGACAACTGGATTTACATCCTTTTTGCGGTGGGCGTTTATTGTGCCGCGAAATACCTAGAGGTGCCCGAGTTGAACGTGATTGCAGGGGCGTGTCTTGTGAAAATTAGAGCGCCGGAGAACGAGGGGATAAATACTGACAATAAAGAATGAGTAATCGCTTAAACGCTCCGGTTCAATGGTATGGCGGAAAGGGGAATATGCTTGCTAAATTGCGCCCCTTAATTCCCTATAATCAACTATACGTTGAGCCATACGGAGGTGCGGGAAGCGTGTTGCTGGATCGTGAGCCGTCGCCTGTTGAGATCTATAATGATCTTGATGATAGGTTAATTAATTTATATCGAGTGTTGCAAGATATAAATCAATCGGTGGAACTGGAAAGAAGAATTAAGGCTACTCTTTATTCTTACTCGGAGTTTGGAAGGGCAATTGAAATTCTGAAAAGTTCGACGGAATGCCCGATTGAAAAAGCCTGGGCGTTTTTCGTAGCACAAAATCAGGGGTTTTCAGGGAAAGCAAAAACGCAAGGGAATTGGAGTCGGGCATTTAGTTCAAAAAGAGGGCACGCCGATACTGTCAACTCGTGGCAAATGCGACAATCTCTTTTTCCACGATGGCGTGAGAGGATCGAGCACGTGCAAATTGACGGGCGGGACGCGTTGACTGTACTTAAATATTGGGATAGTAAAAAAACAGTTTTCTACTGCGACCCGCCGTATCTTCACAGGACGAGAAGTAAAGGACACTGTAATATTTACGCACACGAACAGGACGATACCCACCACGAAAAATTGGTCGACTTACTCTTAACCCTTAACGGGGCAGTTGTCATTTCAGGTTATGACACGCCGATTTATTCGCGCATGGACGATGCGGGCTGGGTCAGGACTGAATTTCAAACCGCTTGTCATGCCGCCGGGCGTGTGCGTGTGTCAAAACTTCAAGGCAAAGGCGCTGCTCTAAAACACACATCTCGGACGGAAATCGTCTGGCAAAACCCACGAGCGCTGGAGATGCTCGGAAATAAGGAAAAACAGCAATCTATGTTTTGAAATTGCTTGTTTTACTCTAAGGAGATATGAAACATGAATGTGGACAATACGAGTCAAGTAAACCTCGTTATCGAGCGCGCCCTAAAATGGAGCGCTGCGTGGGATACAATGCGCATGAATGTCAGGCGGAAAGAAATTTCCGCCGATGAATATGCTGTAGATTCAATGTTGTCTTACCATAACATCCTATCTGAAAATATGATGCATAAATCTAATGCAATCGAAAATCATGCCATGGGCATAATGCGCCGTGCTATCGAATGGGAGGAGGCTAGGGTGAAAGCATTACGTGGCAAGCGTGGCTATAAAGAAAAAACTACTAAAGAATTGGACGCCCAGAATTTACGAATATGTAAATACGTCTGTTCGATAGGTACTAATTGGCATAAGAGCGAAGAAGAGGCGAAGAGGTATGCAGAAGAATGTGATATGATGAATGAGTAACCACGTTTTTAGTAAATATAATGGCCGCGGGGCTACTTCCAATGGGTAGTTACGGATAAAACAACAAAAGGAGATTCAATCATGGACAATACGAGCCAGGTCCGATTTGAAATTGAGCAAACCGATATAAAAAGTACTTGTATCGTGGCTAGTATGATTGCCCTATTAGCCCTATCCCTTTCGCAGTGTTCTGTTTTAACCCCTAACGTCAACAACGAAAAAGCCTACGCGATAGCCTTGACGATTTTCACAAATACACTAGAGGTTTACAACGACACGTTCGACAAAATGCCCATGGAAGTTCAAAACCGTTGGCGTGAATTAATCGACCCCAAGATTAAGAGAGCGCGTCGGGCCTTGATAATTTGGAAATTGGCCCTAGAGAGTAACGACGGAATCGAGGCCCAAAAAAACTACCACAGAATATGGCTCGAATTGCAAGCCGAACTGATAAACGCTAAAATTTTAGAGGGGGCATGACATGGCTATTTCGTCAACAACAGTGGCTTTAATCGACCTTGCCGTGAGGGCTGGAATTACTTTGTTTGGGCTGTTTCAGTCGGCGGTTGAGATTGCCGAATTGGAAGAGGCTGAACTTGTTAAGCTAATCGAGGATTCGGAAAAGCGGCTTGCAAAGCAAATGGAGCGTTTGGATAATCACTAATGCATTAAAAAACCCCTCACAAATGCGCGAAAAAACGCCCTGAACTTTTTTAAGTCTTGGGCGTTTTTTTATTGACTTCAATTAAAAAAGCTGGCATAATACCTTTATTTTTTGAACATGGGACATGGGACATGGGAGAAGAAATGATAAAAATAGAGTATTGAAAGTGGGAACAATATCTCTCACGCTAGAAGGACAGTTTGAGATGAAGCTGAAGATTACATGTACGTATAATTAGTCCACGGGTTATTCACAAGGAGGAGCAGATAATGGAAACAAAGGCAATAATGTTTTGTGATGGTAAAGAAATTGGTAACCTGGGAGGTGTATGGAGCATTTCACGGGGGACTAAAGGTAAAATACACCAAATTTTTACAGTCACCGCAAAAGAAAGCGTATTGAAGTATTTACGTGAGCTTTTCAAAACTGAAAAAGAGACAAAGTGGGCTTGTCTTCTGGAAGGCGAGTTGCACGATCATGCAAGTGGTGTTTTGGTAAACTTCTTCGTGGGAGATGAGAAGAATGGAAGACTTGAAATCAAGATTCATCTGATCAGAGAATCGAAACAGAAGGCTTATTATATCCATGAGTGAAAGAGGAAATACCAGAATGATTACAACATACTCCATGTGGAACCGCTTTCTTCAATGTCGTAAGGCGTGCGACTACAGATATAACCAACATCTTGTGCCACTACAGGTCAACCCAACGCTCAATTTCGGAAGAGTCATTCATGAATGTTTGGATGTTTGGCATAGCCTGAGAGACGAGGGTTACGCCTGGCCGATTATTGAGCGGGAGATTGAAAGTGGCTACCCAGAAGAAAATCAAAAGCATCACAAGCAACTCGCCCTGGCTATGATGGCAGGCTATCTCCGACGGTATCCGTCGGAGATTTTCACAGTTATCGCTACTGAGGACGAATTCCATCTGCCAATAATTAATCCTGAAACCGGGGCCAAAAGTCAAGCGTTTACCCTCGCCGGGAAAGTCGACGGAGTAGTTGAGATTGACGGCAAGCTTTATCTTTTGGAGCATAAAACCGCTTCATCGATAGACTCTAACTACCTTGAACGCTTATGGGTCGATTTTCAAACGCAACTATATTGCATCTACGAGGGTGAGAAGTTAGGGCGACCGATAAGTGGGATTATCTATAACGTCCTGGCTAAGGCTAAAATCAAACAGGGAAAAGGAGAGACGGAGGAAGAGTTCCGGGATCGGCGCGAAATGTTAATCGCGAAATCAAGAAGTGGAAAGACTACGGCCAAACGTAAAATGCCTGAGAGTGATGAGGATTTTGAGCATAGACTGCGCGAGTGGTACGATAAGCCGGAAGCATTCCACCGCGAAGAACTGTTTGTAGATAAACACTCGCTACAAGTAATCCGCGAAGAAATTTGGGAGCTTTGTCAAGCCTTTTTGGAGGCACAAAGACGTGGGAAGTTTTATCGAAACACTTCTCAATGCTTTCAATTCAATCGCCCTTGTGATTATTTCCCGATATGTAAGTCGGGAGGAAGTTCTATTGTGATTGAGAATTTATTCAGGAAGGAGGAGCCACACAGTGAGTTAAGCTTGAAGCCGAAGGAAGGAAAGGAAGGAAAGGAAGAGGAAAAAGAAAACGCTAACGATGAATGGGTGCCATTTTAAGGGAGCAAATATTGAAGGTGCGGCTTTTAAAGAAACTTGATAAACTAAACAAACTTCGCAAGAAGATTTACTTTTGGTTTGGCGATTTACGTTATCAGTACCAGTTAATCCAAGACGTAAGGGACGGGAAATATTCCAGCGAAGAGAGTTGGTTAAACGGGGCAAGACTCGCGGGTTTAGATTTTCGAGGGGCTAATTTAAGCTACGGGAATTTTGCCTTTACGGATTTTCACGGAGCTAATCTGCGAGGAGCTAACCTGCGAGGAGCTAATCTCGAAGGGGTCAATTTTCAAGGCACGGATTTACACTGGGCCGATTTAAGGGACGCAGATTTGAATCGGGCGAATTTGAAAAACGCTGATCTTAGAGGGGCAAAAGACGACAACGCTTGTATTATAGGCGTTAAGTGGGACGGGGCGCTCCAAGACGAAGAGAAGGATGTGAAAAATTGGTAATCCAATGAGTTCTCTAATCGTAAAAGTCGTGAAAATAGACGCAATCTCTGATGCTCCAAACACCGACCGCTTAGAAATAGCAACCGTCGGAGAATGGACATGTTGCGTGAAAAAGGGGCAATATGCAGCTAATGAAAAGGCGATTTACATCCCTGTAGATGCTGTACTTCCCGAGGAGTTATCAAATAAATTAGGTGTTACCCAGTATTTATCGAAGGGACGAGTCCGAGCCACTAAATTGCGAGGAATTATATCAATGGGATTATTGATAGGCGTAGGGGATGTTGAAATATCTCATGACACTCCAATAGGTACAGATGTTGCGGATATTTTAGGGATAAAGAAATTTGAGCCGCCCCAATCATTTAACAAAAACAGTGACTCTTGCCCAGACCACCATGACTTTTTAACATATGTGAGGATAGAAAATATTAAAAACTTTCCCGATATTCTTCGCGTCAATGAGCCGATTGTTTGCCTAGAAAAAATCCACGGTACCAATTTCAGGGCCGCAAATATAGACGGAACTTTCCTCGTAGGGTCGCATCGAAGGAACCTGAAAGAATCGTCTTCCAACCTTTATTGGCAAGCGTTTTACAAATATAACCTTGCCGAAAAGCTCAAGCCTGGTGATACTATTTATGGAGAAATTTACGGAAAGAAAGTTCAAAAAGGACTAGAGTATGGAGCATTAACCCCTGCTGCTGTTTTCTTTGATATCCAGCGAAAGGGGACTTACCTTAATTGGGATGATTTTTTCATATATGCACAATTAGAAAAACTGCCAATTCCACCTGTAATTATATCGGAAAAATATAAACCAGAGAATTTGAAATTATTATCAGAGGGCAAAACATTAATGCCTGGTGCTAAACATATCCGGGAAGGCATCGTTATCAGGCCGAAGGTAGAACGTCAGAGTTTAGAAGTGGGACGGGTGATTTTCAAGTCAATTAATCCCGATTATCTGCTAAAGGATTACGGGGACGCTCACTAATTTTCAATGGGGGGTTAAAGCTTCCATTGAAACCCCCTATATAAAGGATACAAAAAAACGGCTGCAAGATTCCCAGTTTCCTTAATAGTTATTAGTAGTTACATGTCTTGATGATTTTTTGATATTTTTTCGATGGAATTAAGGAGCGCTCGAAAAAGAAAATAACTAATAAATTTAAGGGGTTATAAAATAGTTCAAAAAAAGGGTAGACAAGGCAGAAAGAAGAAGTTATTATTATTTTTAGAAAGAGGGCAATAAAGCCCAAGACGAAAAACGAAAACGAAGACAAAAGGACAAGGACAAAGAAAATGGAATTTCTGCAATATCTACAAGGACAAGACCTTCGCAGTACTAATCTTTCGGGGCTGGACCTTAGCGAGCTAGACCTTAGCGAAACGGACATGTCGGAAACGAAACTCCTTCGGGTGTGCTTCGAGGGAACCGACCTCCGGAATGTCAATTTCCTGGGGGCCAACCTCCGAGGATTGTCTTTCCGTAATGCTAACATGCGGGGATCGGACCTTCGCTTCGCGAATATGACTGGGTGCGACTTGGGGGAGGCCGACCTAACCGGTGCCAACCTCGGAAATGCCAGGTTGGGCGGAGCCAATCTCTGTGAGGCAAAACTAGAAGGGGCCTGTCTTAGCTACGCGACGATCCGAGGAGCGAACCTCCGAGGGGCTAAACTGAAAGGGGCCGACATCGAAGGAGGCGACCTGCGGGGGGCTGACCTATTCCGGGCCGACCTCCAAGAGGCAAACTTCCTAGGGGCGTTCCTGGACGTAACCGACCTCCAAGAGGCCAATCTCAAAGGGGCCAACCTCCGAGGGGCCACCCTAACGGGGGCCAGCGTAGCAAGTGCTAACCTCGAAGGAGCCAACCTTCGTAAGGCCAATTTCGACGGGGCGGACCTCCGCTGGGCCAAATTGGACGGGGCGGACCTCGAAGGGGCTAACCTCGATAGGACACGAGTATAAAATAAGCCCCCCGGTTTGCCAGTCCGGTTAAAACTGGCACATTTCAAACAAGAGAAAACAAGAGAAAGCAAAAGGGAAAAGAAAATGACTAAGAAAAACGTAAAGATCGGGAATATCTACCGCGCTAAGGTCTCGGAGAATAGCGTGAAGGTCAAAATCCTGAGCGCTTGCAGCGATGGGGGTTGGCGCGCTCGAAATCTAAGCACGGGGCGTGAAATCCACGTCAAAACTGCCGCAAGGCTTTTGCTGATCTTGCAGTAGGGGCCTTAAGTGATGTGGGGGGTCAACCCCCCACATCACACGTCCATAACTTCTTACTACCTAAGAAAAGGGATTTAATTATTATGACGGCTTTATTTGACCATCATTTCCTGGACGAGGAGTTTGCAGAGAGGTTCGCCGAGGCGGGTTTTATAGACGATACACTCGAAGAGGTTTGCCGCTATATGAAAAAGCAAAATATCGATCATACTGAATTGGCACGAAGAATGGGAGAGGGAAACGACATTAAGCTGCGCACCCTGGCCCGCATCGTTCACGTCCTAGGCGGCAAGCCGGTTTTTAAGATTGGAGAATAAAAGATGTTTCATCATTTCGATTTAAGGTGCCTAAAGCCCAAAAAACCGCCGCAACCCATAGAATTTCTCTACCTGCAACACTATATGGATTTAGACTCTTGTGATATATCAAGGTGGATATTTAACGATTGCGACCTCCGAGAGTCAAATTTCAAAGATGCTATTATGAATAAAACATCTTTCTGTTACGGCACTAATTTATCTTTCTGTGATTTTAGCGGATGCGATTTGCGCACCGTTGATTTATTATTAACATATCATGCCTATTTTTCAATTTTCGTTAACGCTAATCTCCGAGGATTAGATTTAAGCAGAATGCACTTAGAGGGAGCAAAATTCAACAATGCTGATTTGAGAGGGGTGAATTTCAGAGGGGCGCATTTAGGAGGGGCAGTTTTTTCTGGAGCACGAACAGAAGGATTTGAACTTTTCTTTGAATTCGCAGGAGGAGTGCAACTCCCCGTAGCATCTTATGAAAAGGAGGCAAGCTAATGAAACCGACATTTTATCTCCGAGTGAGAGACCTGAACCCAGAACGCAGGACAACCGAGTGGCACGCGATAGCCGCCTACCAGGATAAAGAGGAAGCTCGATTCGTCTTGAGATCGATAGCACTTGACGAATCGTGGGAGATTGAGATGCTTACGGCTTCTCAATTAAAAGCTAAAAACAAAAAAGAGGGCATTCGCAACGCCGAAAAGTCAATAAAAGACGGGGGCGTCTTTGTCGAGAAAGCGAAAGAAATTGCTAAAGTTTTCCAGGCTAGGAAAAAGCTTCAAACACCGAGGAATTTCTTGATTAAAGGGATGCCGTGCGATATGAGAAAAAAGATAAAGATTTTGGCCAAGGAATGGAACGTTAACGTTTCTGAAGCCGCAGTTACTTTGATCAAGGGTGGATTAGAGCGAGAAAAAAGCAACGGAGAAGAAATAACATGAAATTGCCAGAGACAAAGACGCTATCACGTCGGCGTTTGGATAATTCCACAATGCTCATTTATGGACAAGCAAAAATCGGAAAAAGCTCCTTTGCTGCCAAATTCGATAAGGCGCTTTTCCTTGCCACGGAACCGGGATTGAACGCCCTTGAAGTCTATCAAATCCCTATTAAAAGTTGGGATGAATTTCTTGACGCTTGCGCTATTATTAATAAGGGAGAACATGATTTCACTACGATCGTGGTAGATACGATCGACATCCTTTATAAGTTGTGCAACAATCATTTTTGCAAAAAAATGAATGTTGCACACGAGTCCGATAAAGGCTTTGGTAAGATTTACGGGCTAGTACGCAATGAGCTTCATCGCACATTGACGAAATTAGCATCTTTGCCCTACGGTTTAATCCTCGTTAGCCACAGCCAATACCGCGAAGTGTTGACGAAAGACGGCAAGCGTCATATGACAGTGACGACAATGCCTGAAAAATTCCAAGATGTGGTTATGGCCCTTGTAGACATGATCCTTTTTTTCGACACTCATAACACGGCAAATGGCCTCCAGCGGATCATTAGGACGAAACCTCACCCGAACTATTATGCAGGCGACAGATTTAGCGTTCTACCGCCCGTGTTGCCATTGAACTTTGAGGCTTTCAAGGCAGCCTTCGAGAAAGGACAAATACAACCAGATGAGGAAATAAAAGAAGAAAAGGAAAAGGAAAAATCTTCGACAGATGTAAATGCCGAAGGTGAAGACGAAACTGAACTACAAGACGACAGCGAAACTGAGTTTTAAGAAAGGCAAAGAGAATGATTGACCAGTATGACAGCAATGACCCGTTCAAGAGCCTGGATGCATTGGAGGAAATTTTTGCTAGCGCCGATGCTGGGGGCGGCAATAATGCTTTCGGCGAAGTTCCAGATGGAACATATCAAGTAAGAGTTGACAAGGCTGAGTTTTCTATCTCCAAAAGCGGAAACCCGATGGTGTCCTGGCAACTACGAATCCTGAATGGGAAGTATGCAAACGCTTGTATTTTCAAACGTAACATGCTTATCACTCCTGATAACGTAGTTTGGTTCAAAAAGGACTTGGTTGCGACCGGGATGGACGTTCGTGGCATGAAACTTCGCGACATGAACGAGCGACTCCCCAACCTTATTGGGGTTTGCTTGGAGGTCAACCAGAAGACAAAGGGGGATTTTTCCAACGTGTACATCCAAAAGGTGATAGACGTTGACTTTGACACGGGGAGCGAGTGGAACCGAGAGCCTGGCAGTGACGACGACAAAGACGAAGTAGTCTTTTAATCATGCCCCCCCTCAAACCACGTATCATTATTGACACGAGAGAGCAAAAGCCATATTCTTTTGGGTGGCAAACTAAAGTGCAACGTCTTGACGCCGGCGATTATTCGATAGAGGGACTTGAAAACTCTATCGCAGTCGAGCGCAAGTCGAATAGCGACTACGTAAATACAATCATACACTCGAAGGATCGGTTTACGAAAGAGTTGAAGAAGCTCTCTGCGTACAAAGCGGCATGTATCGTGGTTGAGGGGGATATTAAAGACATGTGGGACAAGAGAATCATCGGGAGGGCTTCGCCTAATGCACTGCTCGGGTTGACTATTTCCATAATCACGAAATGGAATGTGCCTGTATTCTTTTGCGGCAGCAGGCCAATGGCTCGGCTTTTCACTGAGTCTTGGTTGGTATCTGTCCTGTGGAAATATCAAGGGGTATTGCCGTTGGAGTTAGAGAAAACAACACCGAAACACTAATGAGTAGGGGAGTGTTGCCATATGGATCAAAACGAAATGAATGTTGCTGTTGATAATGCATTGAATAGTGTTATTGCTATCGAAGGAAAATTAGACAAAGTGAAAAAGGAGATTGATACCGTGAATTCAGATGATAACGTAGACTGGATTGATGATTATGAAAGAATATGGGGGTTGAAAAAGCCTTCCAAAAAAACTCGAAAAACTCGTTGGTATGTTAGGTTTCTCCGCTTTTTCAGAAAAGAAAACGGGGAATTGTCGACACACACAATTCAACAACAGCTAAAGGGCATTCATGACGAGCTTGTAGAAGCAAAAAAGTTGGTTGCATTTCTTATGGCAAAAAACTTGAGCCAACAGGAAGGGCAATTACTCGAAGAATTTCTTATGGAAAATTTTCCTGCTTCTGTTCCTAACTCAAGAAAACGCTGAGTATAAAAGAGAAGGAGACTAACATGAAAAAAGAAGAAGTTGTTCAGCATCTACTCACTAAAGTCGAGGGCGTAACACGTAAACAGATTTCAAGCATCCTGGACGAGTATCAAGCACTTGTTGAGGATCAGCTTTTTGAATGTGGCGAAATGACCGTATTGAGGATCGGACGCTTGCACGCTTCACGACAAGAAGCCCGAACGGGGCGCAATCCAAGCACGGGCGAGACGCTAGAAATTCCCGCGAAACTGAAATTTAAGATGAAAATTTTCAAGAGGTTCAAGACGGAGGTTAACAAGAGAAAAGATAAGTGTAATTAACAAGGGGTGAAAGAGTATGTCATTTTTCGATCACACTAAGCGGCGCTATAGCGCAGTAAGTTGTCGGGATTGTGATTGGGTTGGTGAACACGCGATAAAGGGCCACGGTTAGTTACTAATTAAATCACCAATGTATGCGCTCCTCATTCCCAGGGGGCGCATACTACCAAACAAAAAGAAAGAAGGAAATGCAAGAAAATAAATGCAAAAAATGTGGTACAGCAATGCTAGAAGGTTATTTTGCAACCAGGACAATCAAGCGCTTGTGTGAAAATTGCCTCGAACGTACCGTGCACGATTCGTCTAAAATGACGCAATTTGAAGCCAATAATCTACTTAAACGTCAAGGCGAAAAAGTCAATATTCCCTTGACCACATCTCTTGAAGTAGCTATAAAACTGGCAAAAACAAGAATAAAAGCAAAAGCAAGAGGCACGAAATGAACGACCGTTTTGATAAAACTTGCATCATTAAAAAGGTTTTTTTCCGTAATGAATCGTCATTTTTTTCAGTCGGCCTAATGACAGACGTGGAAACGGGCGAAAGCTGCAAGTTTAGTGGGAATTTCCTTGCGGAAATAGGGCAACAACTAAAAATTCATGGGAAATGGCAAAATCATCCACGGTACGGGGAGCAAGTAAAAATCGAGCGCTTCGAGATCGATTTACCCATTAATACCGAAGGTTTGGTAAAATTCCTAGCTAATCGAAAAGATTTCGTGGGGATCGGCCCGGCGAAGGCTAGGAAAATCGTCGACGCGTTAGGTGACGACTTCGAGGAGAAAATTGCAGACCCTGAATTAGTCATGAAAATTGGCAATGTTTCACGTGAAACGGCGGAGAATTTAAAGTCCGTTTGGGAATCGTCAAAAGCGTATAATTCGGTATCAACGCTCTTGGCGTCTTACGGTCTGACAGATTTACAAATAAAAAAACTTGTCGAGCATTTCGGATGTAGTATCGCCCAGATTTTAGAGCGAAATCCTTATGTACTCATTGGGCAAGTGGAGAGATTAGGCTTTAAGAAAGTTGATACTATCGCACTAAAAAGCGGTTTCGAGAAAGAACACCCGAAAAGACTAGAGGCTGGGGTCACTTATTGCCTAAGCGAAATACAAAAAAATGGTGATTGCTGGATGCCGAAAGACGAGCTTTCAGAGGCGGCAAGTGACGCTCTATTCCTGGACTCACTAGACGCGCAAGACAAAATACAAGAGACGATTAAAAGTATGGAGGAACGAGAAATATTAATTGCTGAGTTTTTGAACGGTCAGACTTGTTATGCAGAAGCAAGCATTCATAGGCAAGAATCTTTCATATTTAATACCATAATGAATCACAAGTATAAAAGGTCTGAGAATGCTGACTTATGGGAAGCTAACAAAGAAAAAATTGATAGTGAAACCAGCACTTTAACTAACGGGCAATTACTAGCAATCAATAACGCTTTTACGTATAAATTCTCCTTGATTAGCGGGGGCGCGGGCACGGGAAAAACCTACATGATAAAAAAAATTGATGATATTTGTGAGATATTAGGTATTATGCCCGTTTACGCCGCACCAACAGGAAAGGCGGCCAGACGAATTGAAGAAGCTATCGGGAAGAAGGGGATAGCAAGCACAATTCACAGTTTATTGGGGGTTGATAAAAGGAAGGGGGGCTTTTTAAGAGGCCCAAAAAACCCTATCGAGGCTTCCCTAGTTATTATCGACGAGGTTTCAATGCTATATTCTAGCTTGGGATACTCATTGCTTAAGGCGATAAACTTTTCTTGCACATCTGTAGTTTTCATCGGGGACCATAACCAATTACCACCTATCGGCGCGGGAAATATCCTCCGCGACTTAGTGAAATATTGCACGGTTCCGATCTGCGTCTTAAGCGAATGTATGCGGCAAGCGGGACAATTAAGGGAAAATTCGGCACTATTACTTAAAGGACAAGTAGGTAAAACGTCCGAGACGGAAGAGAATAACCTTTCCTCGTGGTACTTAAAGGATGATAGTAAGCTAGACGATCAAATCTACACGCAAAAATTCATTGAAAGAATATACAACTTTTCCCTCGAGGAAAAACTAGGGCATAATGTCATTACAGATGTGCAACTTTTGACGCCGATGCATAAGGGCTTGCTCGGGACGAAGGCCATGAACAAGCTACTGCAAGTTATCATTCAAAAGAAAAAATTCGACAGAGACGTTATGCCTACAGAAGAAAATCGAAGTCCTGTTTTCTACCCAGGAGATAAGGTAATTCAGACGAAAAATGATTACGGCATGAACGTAATGAACGGCACTATCGGATTTATTGAAGAAACGAAGGATAATGGCGACATAATCATCAAGTTCGACGACACAGCATTTGAGCTTAAAAAAGGGGGCGAGCAACTACGTCATATCGAGCTCGCCTACGCCCTAACGTTTCATAAAGTACAAGGCTCTGAATTCCCATGCGCTATTGTAATCGTGCATAAAGCCCATGCATATATGCATCATCGGAATTTATTCTATACGGGAGTGACGCGAGCGAGCGAAAGGGTGATTATCGTAGGAGACAAGTGGGGCATAAAAAACTGTGCCTCGAAAGTTCAAGTTGATAAACGTAAGACTTTTATTAATGAATGGTTAAGGGAAGAGCAGAATCGATTTCCAGAATTGCCTATAACTTCCAACAGAATGGAGTTTGCATTTTGAACCACATTGAATCACCATGCAACATTATCATCACAGATGCAGTAAAGGGAGCGTAAAACCATGGAATTTAAGATAGAAGCAAAGACTTTCGTTCAGGCCCTAGAGGAGTGTGCCTTTATATACAAACGGACGAAGCGCGACGACTTAAAGCCTATTGTGACAATGGAAACTTTAGTGGGCGAAGGGACAGTTCTACTGAAAACCTACGACCCAGAGACGGGCAATGGTTTTAATTGTTATGTGCAATGCGAGGTAGCCGAACATGAAAAAGTGTCAACTCGAAGTGATGTTTTAATAGACTGGTTAAATGCCGGGTGGGACAAAAGGATAGGTTCGAGCAATCGAAATAAGATTAGCTTGAAATCTTCTCTTTGTGGAACGGTTTTGCATATTAAAGCCCTAAACCAAGATTCAGAACTAGAGCTTTTCAATCTCAAATCGTTAGAGTTTGAAAGCATAAAAGTAGCCCCTAAGCCCGAAGCTAATTTCACGATTGACTCTTGGGCACTCAACCGGAGTGTTAATTACATTTTGAATTGCTCACATTCTGATGCTACTTTCTATTTCTACAGGCCAAACAGAAAAAGAACGTTACAACTTGTGTCCGTAGAAAATGGACGCACGTCTGTCGCGTCAATGTATTTACTCCCACAGATGAAAATGCAGCTGCAAACTCCAATTGTCGTAACGAGAGGTTTTCTTGGTGCCTTACAAGTTCTTTTTAGTCAAGCACACCATGAAACAAAAATTACCTTCCAGCCAGGCGAAGTAATCGTGCATTTCAATCGGAACGGTTATAGTAGCACGTTTCGCATGACGTCAATTCACAATAGAGAAAATGATGGAATTGAAAAGATCAAGTTCAACCCGGACGTAAAAACTATCAAAATACGTTGCAACGACATGGGTCAGTTGAGCAACGCCCTAGATAGGCTGAGTGCTGTTATCTGGACACCCCTAGAGAATCCAACAATGATCATGAAAATCAAGGGTGTCGTGCTGCACATGGAGTGTCTAGGAATTCCCAACATAGCAAAAGAACTTTTGCCAATCGAACGTTTCGTCTGCAATGGGGGTCGCGTGATTACGGTTTATTTGAATCACATGAAAGAGGCCATTCAAGCGATAGAAAGTCTCGACATTCCTTCAGGAAGAGAAAACGACAATCAGGGCAATCTATACATAAGAGGACTTACGAATGGAAAAGAAGTGCTGCACATCAGCGATGCCAAAGATTATTATAGCTCCTCGCAGTTCCATTACGAATCCTTCCTTGACATCCTATAAGCGCCCCCCCCTCCCCGACATACATTGACTTCCTGCCCAAACCGTGATACTGTCAAGAATTCCACTTGCAAGCCACCCTAACCGGAGACGCTATGCCCATGAATTTTACGCAACATGCGCACATAACCACCCAGGATAAAAAAGGAAAAATCGAAACGATACCGGTCCACGAATATTACGATAAAATCACGGCACAAGATATTGGAGAAATAGCCCGCGATCTATTGGCAGGGAGGATAACTAGCGAGTCGGGTAATTCTAAGCTACTATGCGACTGTCCAAACCATCAATCAATATCGAAAAAATCCCTTGTAATAGATGTGAACGCGCAAGCGTGGTATTGTTTTGGATGCGCGACGGGTGGGAACGTCTTGCACCTCGTAGAATTCGTGCAATCGGGAATTGTTACCAAGGGCAAGCAGGGCGAAATGCCCGCTTCACATCGAGAGGCCCGCGATTACCTAGCTAGTAAAGCCGGATTGCCCTCCCTATCGAGTCTTGGAAAATCCGATTCGCTTATGAAAAAAGGGGAGAACTACCATGCGTCGGAAGCGAGGGCGATAGACGTTTTAACCACACTAGCTAAGATTTATCACAAACGTCTCTTGAATAATCCCGACATCCTAGCCTGGATTGACGCTAATTATGCGATAAATCATGAGACAATCGCCGAACAGAAAATCGGATATTCGTTCAACGGTGCCTATCAAGATATTAATGGGATTCAACATCCGGGCATTCAAAACGAACTAATTGAAGCGTTACCTAGTTATACGACTGACGACTTTCTAGCTTGTGGCGCTTTCCACCAAAGCAAGACAGGCTCCGCCCCTTTTGCCGTATTCAATAACCGAATTACTTTTCCCTACTGGGATAAAGGCGCAGTAACATATATGATTGGGAGGCAAACACCCGAAACTCCTGACACTAAATATGAGGGAAAATATCGCAAGTTACTTGTCCACCATCCGACCGACCGACAATACGTAGCACGATGTATCGATAATCGTAAATTGTGGAACGAATCCGTACTCTACTCGAAGCCCGACTACGTGATTATTGCCGAAGGAATCACCGACGGCATAGCACTATGGGAACGAGGCGTGCCAGTCGTTTCGGCAGTCACGGCGAACTTCTCGGCGAAGAATTTTGAAGCGGCAATTCCCCTCTTAAAATCTATCAGCACAGTTTACATATGTCAAGACGCCGAAGAATCAGGAGTCGGCCTGAAGGGTGCCCTGGCTATCGCCGAAACCTTGCAAGCAGCGAAAATCACCGTCAAAATTGCCGTACTTCCACGCGCTAAAGACGAGTCAAAGATCGACGTTAATGAATATTTCAAGCAGGGACACACAGTCGAGGAATTTAACGATATTCTGGACAACGCGTTCAATCCTATTGATTTTGAAGTTTTAGCCCTGAAGGTAGACCAATCTGATCATGCGGCAGTGGCGGAGGCAATAACGCCCCTACTTATGAAAATTGCCCGGCTATCCCCTATTCAAGATTTACCCGCCCTCCAATTAATCGTTGATCATATCGGTTCGGATTACCTTTCCTTAGAGGTATTGAAAAAGCAGGTTAAAGAATACCGCCGGAACAACAAAGCAAACGGCAAAGAGAACTCAAAGAAACAGAGCTTGAAAAAGCGCCTGTCAACAGAAGCTAAAACCGGCACTTGCGAGAAAATCGTGTCAGACACTCTACTTATGACAGCAGAGGAAAAAGGTGCGCCCGATTACGATGCGGCGGCCACTGAGGCTTTCCGGTGGTTCCAAAAGCACGGCGCGGTATTTTGCCGAATTAAAGACGTAACGCTAAACATGATTTTCAATGGTGAGTCTTATGACATGCTTTCCAAGAATGCCTTGCGCAACACAACTTATAAAGCCTTCATTAATCAACAAACTGGCGTCAATCCAGCGTCAACCGGTGGGCGACTTTTCTATGAGATGTTTCGTAATTTGGCGACGAATAACTCGGAACTTCGAGAGGAATTGCATTGGATTCATACTGACGTTACGAAGCGGATCGTCTGGATCAACCTCAATAACTCCCATAATGAGATAGCCAAAATTACATCGTCAAACGTAGAAATAATGCTGAACGGCGCAAACAAAGACAACATCTTCCTGGCCCCCTCTCCTCGAATGAACAGTATCACCTTCGACCCGGAGGCCACCCCGGAAGATGCCTTCATCTTCATGAAAAATCTAATCGGTGGTAAAATTCCATGCGACGAGAATTACCGCGAGTTAATCCTAGGCTGGCTGGCAACCTTCCCCCTAGTAGACTTTAGCATCACACGTCCCATGTTACGTTTTGAGGGATCGGCGGCGTCGGGAAAATCTACTGCCTCCGATTTACTCACGACTCTAATCTACGGGCAGCCGGAAACTAGAGTGTCAACCCACGCGGCAAACTTTATGGACATGACGGATAATCCGTTAATCTCACTAGATAATATCGAGACTGCGCACGCCACACAAGAGCTTATCGACTTTCTTTTGACGACGACCACGGGCAAGTCCAGGGTGAAATGTGACGCGCAAGCCGAAAGCGGACGCACGAAGCAAAGCCCTAAGTGCCTGTTAATCACCGGCGGGATCGAGCCTTTACGCGGCGACCTGACGGAAATTCAATCGAGATCGTTCACTATCGAGATGGATAGCGCCTACCAGCAAAAAGAGGGGCTATTCGAGGCGGACGTTTTTGCGGCAATCGCTGACAAACGTGATTATATGCTGTCGGGGATTTTTCGGGCTATTTCTAAAACTTTGGCCTACCTCAAAAAGAACGAAAACGGCAAAGCCGAACATGACCGGGTTTTTTCTACAATTAGAACTGGCAGTCTGAAGAACTCGAATTACACCAGGGCGCACATGTATCTGTCACTTTTGGCGCTCAATCTTCACACCCTGAAAAATAATAACGCAGGGGTCGCACCGCACAAGGGAAGAGCCACCCAGGACGTGATAAATTCCATCCGAGAACTAGAGGGAATCGGGGAGTGCAATCAACTCGAACTTGATCCGTTCGTGTCGACCCTAGATATTCTGTTCAACCGATGGAACATTGCAGTAAAGCTTGACGAAGAGAAAGTCTTAGGCACAGAACACTATGTCGCCGACTACAAAACGAAATATAGCTTAGAGATAAAAGGTAATATTTTGCAAGGGAGTAGCTCTGATTTACTTCTAGCTTTTAATCAAATCGCTAGAGAAAGCGGATCCAGAGCTTCACCGTACAGTAGCCCAAAGCACCTGACGATACGGTTAAAAGATGCAGGAAAAGCGTTGAAACGAGCTGGTTACACATATACGAAAAATACATGTCGAGAGAAAAAAGCAATACATGTTTTCGACAAGAGGGAAGAAGTCGAGACAACAGACGTGGCAAGAAATATTGACATGGATGAGATCGATAGATTCATGAATTCCTGATGAATAATTCTGCGGTGGCACACCGCAGAATTCATTGTGACTTTTCAAAAGGGCTTGAGAGTAAATCTCAAGCCCTTTTGCTATGGGGATCTATAGGGGGTAGTCCCAAAGGGGTAGTCCCAAGGGGGTAGTCCCAGGATCGGCAATTTTCCGCGCTTTTCGGGGTCGGGGAAAAATAATTACCTGTTATGCCGACTTCCTTCCCTTCTCTTCCCTTCTCTTCCCTTTTCCCTTGCCTTTCATTTTGCCTTCGCCCCCTTCGCCCCAGAACGCCCCAGAACGCCCAAAAATGCCTCGTAACGGGACTATCTCTATTTTTCTGAGGATTATATCGCGCGCGCCCGAAAAAGTGCCGAAATGAGGGCTTCTCGTCGATTCTTGTAAATTCATCTTGTAAGCATGCCCCATAATACCCTATAGGGGACTAGCAAGGGAAGATTAACGTCCCGAAAGGGCGTTAAGTAAAAGTGTCAAGTTAATAATGCTGAGAAGGAGATGCAGGAAATGAATCGCCGATTTTTAGTTTTTTGTAAGCCTTTGATATTATTGAGATTATTATGAAATATAGGGCTAAAAACACCCCGAATGCAGGAAATGCAGGAAATGATAAAATTGCATTTCCTGCAAAAAAAAAGTTTGCAAGCAAAAAGGAAATGAAGCGTAACTCCCTATTATTATTATTATTATTTTATAAAGTAATAATAATAATAAGAAGAAGAAGAAGGAATGCAGGAAATGCAGGAAATAAATAGAAGTATGCCCCTCGTTATTCTAAATTTCATTTTTTATTCACTACTAACTTACTAGGAATAAAATAACTTTTACTCTTTTTTAATAATTCATGTCTTCTCTTTTTTTATTTTCTTATAAAGCAGGGGGGGGTATTTCCTGAAACATTTCCTGCATTTCCTGCAAATGGCTTTTTTTGGAAAAAATGTTCAATAATAACAAGCAATTACAAGGATCTTGTCATGCAGGAAATAGTAAATTGCATTTCCTGCATGTTTCCGGAATTAAAAAGCTTAATTTTATATGTTAATAATATCAAGAGGTTGGACGATTGAGGGGTTGCAGGAAATGAAATCTATTTCCTGCACTGTGTAAAACTTTACGCACCATTGATTTTTACAACTTAAAATAGTTCTTTTTGTAGTTTCTTTAATGATCTTACATATTTACACGAAAAAGTGTCAACTTTTGATAACTTTTTGCTTTTTATTATTTCTTGGTCGCGGGCTGTTTTTTTTCATTTCCGGCTTGTGCAAATTTGACTTTTTTATCCCTTTTATGGGCCAAAGGTAGTAGGTTGTATGTCCTGCGCAAACATAACAAATCGGTCACCAAACATAACAAATTGACAAAACTAGAGTTTTAACTTCCTTAACAACTTTTGGCAGTTTGTTATGTTCTGTGCAGATTTCTTATGTTGGTGTTGTGTTGTTGTGCAAATTTCTTATGTTGAGTGTTGTGTTGTGTTGTTGTGTTATGTTATCTACAGAATTCTAGCATGTTTCTTGTGTTTAATGCCAATTTCTAGCATATTTCTTATGTTGGGTGACCAATTTCTTATGTTCTTGTTGTGTTTCGTGCCAATTTCTTATGTTCTTGTTGTGTTTCGTGTTAATTTCTAGCATGTGTGTTGTGTTGGCGAACCAATTTGTTATGTTCGGTTTTAATAATTGGACGTTTTTGTCAACTCTTGTCAACTCTTGTCAGTTCATGTCAACACCTTGTCATTTTTTGTCATCTGAATCGTGACAAAAACACACCCTAAACCCACCTAAACCCACCGAAAAACGCCGGAAATGCCCCTTTCCGCTTGACACGAAAAACTCAATCTGACTTAAAACTTGACTTTCAGCCCCAGAAATGCGATATTGAAATAGTAAAAGTTGACCCTAAAAATCACTTGAACGGAGAGTGCAAAATGGAACTTTTTGACCCGGCAGAGGAGTACTACTCCTCTAAGTCTTTAGTCTTCTCTACTCTCTGGAGAGACAGTGATCCCCTTCCAGACGTTCTGATTAACGGGCGGCGGCGCGTCACCCCAGATTTTTATGCGGCGCTGCTGTTACTAAGAGTAAATCCTGCTTTTGACGCCTACGAAAAAGGCAATTTGTCTAAGGAAAATATGAAAGAAATTGAAAAGCGCTGGAACGAGCTGGACCGTTGGGCTGTCCGGCGATACGGCCCGAAACTTTTAGACGAGGCCATAATAAGGAGGTTAGAACGATGAAGATTGACAAATCCATATTCGTTAATGCGGTGATCTTTCTTGAGCCTTGGGTTCAGGGGGTACACGCCTTAGATAACACTCCGATAATATTAGAGAAAGGTGGCGTATCGGCGATTAATAGAGACGCGACGTTTCGGATGGCGATCAGGGTACCGAATATTAAAGGTGATCCGGTAATCGTGCCTGCCTGCGTTTTGAAGGAGTGGCTATTTATGAGCCAGAAGCCCGAGCCGGAGCATTTCTCCTTAACTATCGACAATGATTACGTAAACTTCCAAAACGGCAAGCATTATCTGAGCGTGTCAAATCTCACAAGTAATTATGCGGCGGTGTTCGAGTATCTTGCAAAAGAGCGGGATTTACCTTTAATAGGGGGCACGAAATACACTGGAATCCATAAACATAAAAGGTTTTTTTGCCAGTGTAGGGAAATTGATGCTCCTATATCACTATCTGTTCAAGGTAGCATGATAAAGTTCTCTACTTTTTTTAATACTGCAATCGTGAAATGCGGTTCTATATATGAGAATGCACCCCCCATTAAAATCCCACATGATGCTGCACGCGCCCTTTCGGCCCTCTTGGATCAACAACATTTCTTCCGGCTAGTCCCACCCGACTTGATAAGCTTTTTTTGGGACAAGAAGAACTTGAGAGTGAACTCTCCCAACTGGAATTTTACTTGTGTGGTGAGTAGCTAATGACTTTTGACGATATGCAATTGTGTCCTCATGCCCACGGCGAATTAAAAGTAATTCCCGCGACTTGCCTTAAGCTGCGTGACGTAAACCGGATATGTCTCGATGCGGGGTGCCGTGGCTTAGATCCTACAGCTCCCGACGACGGTTTGCCTGTGGAGAAGGTTGGAATGAAGTTCGGGGTGTTAAGAACAAAACATTTACATGTGGAAAAGAAAGGAAGCGAGATGGGCGAAAATGGGGCGTCGCTAAACGTGAAAAAGAAGTCTGTTAAACGAGATAAAAGGACTAGGAAATGTTCTGTTTGTGAAAAGCCAATCAGGCCTAATCTGACCGGTCTCTGTCACGATTGCTTTAATCGTAGGGGTAGGGAAGGTGAAATTAACGCGCCCGCTCCGCCCGCTCCGCCCGCTCCGCATAAAGAAAGATCTACGGTAATTGAAACTGTTACGTCTACGTCTAAGCCGGCGGAGAAAATCGCACGGGTCACTCTCCTCGCAATTACCCCCGACGCCGAGCGGCTCATCGAGCAAGCGGGGCGCACCTGCTATCAGTCGTTAGGCAAGATTGACGATATGAGTCATGAGAAATTTATCCAAATGTTGATAAAATCCGGGCACGAGTCGGTGTTGGAACACGCCTCGGCTACCTTTCGCTTTCGGGGTAGCCGGGCCTTCACACATCAGATGGTGCGGCATCGCTTGTGCTCCTTCAGCCAGCAGTCGCAACGTTACGTTAGTGAGGATAAGTTCGAGTTCGTAATGCCAAAGAGTTTGGAAAAGGGGAGCGAGGCCGAATTTATCTACAAATCTGAAATGGCCAATATTCAAAGGGCCTATTGCAATTTAATCGAGTTGGGTGTAAAGAGGGAGGACGCCCGTTTCGTCCTTCCCAACGCCTGCCTCTCGGAGATTGTGATAAGTGCGAACTTCCGGCAGTGGCGTTGGATATTCAAAAAAAGGTGTAACCCTAAAGCACAATGGGAAATTCGGGAGTTATGTTTTAGGGCGTTGAGAATTTTGGGAGAAAAAGCGCCTAGTGTTTTTGGGGATTTTTCATGTTAACCCCTGATCTACTGGGAGTCGACCGGTGTGCGAGCTGAGATCGAGGAGGCGGAGCGCCTCGGTAGGCCGGTGTTTTATGTTTGATCCAGTAGACCTGGATAATTCCATTCGTGACGCATTGGTTTCGTGAAAATCACTGGATCATTCTGCCGCTTATTAAAGGCCGTGTTTAATAAGGATGATTTTTATCTCCTTATTAAAGGCTGCATTTAGTATAGAGAAGATTGAAAAGGTAAGGCCCCTTGCTGGGTCAAGGGGCCTTACGAGGAACAGGAGGACAGTATGTAAAAATACCATATCTGATCTTCCATCCATTGTCAAGCTTTATTTTCTAGGATTGCTTAGTGGGAGGTGCGGAGGGGCTGGGTTTACAGCCCTAAGGCCTGTCTTGTAGTGTGGTAGTCGTAAACGCGAAAAGCTCTTTGTTGGAGCAAAGAGCTTTTCAAAAAAAAACAGGGTTTAGAGCGCCCTAGAAAGTCCCCATATTATGCCTGGATTCTTTCAGTCTGTCAACCATTATTTTTCAAATCTTCTATGGTTTTTTTCGGTGAATTTGCCGGCGAATTCACTCGACTTCTTAATTCTCCAATTCGCTAATAATTTTACATAGTTATACTTCACGTTGATTTTTTGGTATTTTGCCTACTTTTCGTGGTATTGATTTTGAAGATTTTTCTTTAATGATTTTAGTATATTGTGAAATAGTTCAAGAAAAGGGTAGACAAGGGGAAAATAATAAGTAATATTTATCTAGTAGATTTTTACCTTCCCCCCTCTTTTTTTTTTTTGAAAGGAAGCTGTAAACGTGAAATTTATTTTCTCTGACGAGAATCGTCGTGCGCTGGTTCGTATGAGCCAATCGCCTGGCGAGTTAATTTCCACAAAAGACCTTGCAGCTTTACTTGGAGTGGGGGATTGGGTCATAAGGGACTGGCGAAGTGAGAATAGATTGTCAAGGGGAGGGTATTTTTTACATGCGATTCGTAAGAAGGGAAACGGTCCTAACCTCTTCGATCCTGTTGACGTGATTGAGTTCCTGGATAAAGTTTATCCAGATGTACAATCTCTCACAGATGAAGAGTTGCTTGACGCGGATGCCGGCGTAGAAATGCATCCTAAATATATGAAAAAGCACGCTCCTTGTTTTGATTATGGCTTTTCAGACGTGGATACTGATTTTTTGGAAGAGTTAGAAACCATGGTTTGTGAGAGTCGTTGCGATTTGCTGTATATGGGGGAATTGGAACACGTTCATCTCGTTTGTAAACATTGTCGTTTGGGTAAAGCAGCGCTTGCTGCGGGTGAGCGAGATCGTGGAAATGGAATAAAGGAGGTGGTGGGGAGATGGATTTTGACAAAATAGGCGAAATAGTGGAATTTATTGGAATAAAAATTCTTGAGGTGTTTTTGAACTTTTTACTTATTTATTGTGTGGTGCTAGGGATAGGTTCATTCTTTCTTACAAGTGTGGTAGTGTGGGAGAAGGTAACAAACCCTCAACAAATAGACATGCCATATTCGCGACCGGGTGTCAATGAATGTAAAAGGTATTGCGAGCAAGACCGCGTTGATGCTAATGTATTATGTGGAGAAAAAGGAAATGCTAAAGTTAAAAACTAAGGGGTGTCGGGTAAATCGATCTGCTGACAATGTTTCCACATATTTACAATTCGTTGTCATATGGATGGTTATTTGGATTGTAGAAATGATGTGGCTTAGTTGGCTATCGGGGGCGTTGAATGCGCCGAGTATAGATAAAATGTATCCTGATACATTTTATAACTCATGTGGGCAGGATTGTGTTGAGGATGTAAGGGGTAGTACGGAAAAAGATATTAAGAACATGAAAGTATCGGAACAACGTCATGGACGAAGAAGACCACATGCAACGCATGGCGAATACGATTATCTGCTGCGTTTTGACTTTCGTAGTATTGTTAACACTATCGGTGGTATTCATCAGGAGACCGCAGAAAGTAACGGTTGTCGTCAAATGTGATAAAGTGAGTATGGAGTGTCGGGAGGTGGAATCCAATGGGAAGAAGTGAATTTGATAAGACTGTAGATGAAGTGATGATTGCATTTCTTACTGGTCTTATTATATTTATGATGGTTGGCACTTTCTATATGGCGTTCCTTGGGGGGTTGGCAAGGTGCGCACCAGAATCTGTACTCACACCTCCGAATGTGTTGAAGATTGCAAGTGTGAATGTAACCGCAACCCCTAATGGTAAAGTTGTATTGAGGTAAGGCAATAATCATGGCATATCAACCGCGTGGTGGTCTTTTAGACGAGTATGAGAAGCAGGCAGAGGCATATGGCAAGAAGGTCATACTTAGACTTTTCATGGCATTTTGCTTGTGGATGGTAATTTTATTTATTTGTTTTGAATTTATTATTCCCCTCCCTGCTTCAATATTTATCGACCCCTATGCTGAAAGTTGCGAATGCGCACCCCCACCGCAGAAAGGCTTCATTGCACCATGAAACTTTACAAGCCTACAGAGATAATCGTCCATTGCTCCGACTCCGAATGGGGAAGTGTCGAAGTTATCGATAAATGGCATAAATCCCGTGGCTGGCTAGAGTGTGGTTATCACTTCGTAATAGCTAATGGGAGGCCGACGGCAGAGTCCGTGCCAGGCGAAAAAGGGTTAGGTGACGGCCTTGTGCAGATGGGGCGCTTGGTTTCGTTTGATGGAAACATTCAGGAAGGCGCTCACTGTAAGAAGTACAATCGATCCGCCGTAGGTATTTGCTTAATAGGCAAAAAGACGTTTACGGATATGCAAATCTTCAGCTTGTATAAGTTGATTCTAAGATTGCAAGAGTTGAATAATTTTTTATACCACAGGCTTGCAGAACCCAAGGTTTGGGGGCATTATGAGATAGATAGTAGGAAGACATGCCCAAATATCGACATGGATCGATTTCGGGCAGTGCTGGGTTTTCGCAAGCGGTTTGAGGTTTAAGAAAATCGAGGCGCTCAAGCGCCTCGATACTTATGCTCCCTCCTTTCGCCATGAAAGGCGAAAGGAGGTTAACCACATGGAATCCCTTATTACATTCCCAGAGGCATTGGCGACAGCCTTGCCGCCGTTTTTATTTGAATCTCCCTTCCCTGTAATCAAGTTCTGGCCAACCCAGCCCTTCGCCTCGTGCTTTTCCAGAATCCGAACCGGGACACTTCTTCCGGAAACTTTAGCCCGGTAAGTCGTTCCGATTACTACGTCTTTTTTTGTCATTTTTCTTGTCCTTTCTTTTTCTTTGTCTTGGGCTTGATTGCCCCCGCTTCTGAAATAAATAATAGCTCTTTACTTTTCCCTTGTCTACTCTTTTTTTGATCTATTTTATAAGCTGTTGTTTTTATTGAGTATTTTTTTCGTTAAAAGATTAAGCTTGAAGTTCAAGAAAAGCGAAAAAAATCATTGAGCTATAACTTAATGTAATCATTATGGAAATGGGGAATTCTAAGGACGTTTTTTTATATCCTTTATATAGGCGGTTTTCTTGAAGCAAAACCGAGATTTATAAGGGGTGCAAAAAACGGACGCTAGATTCCCGATTTATTGAATGATTTTAATGGGTTGTAGCTGGTCTTGATTTTTCGGGTTTCTTACTTCCGTTGACCGGTCGATTTAACGAAAAAAATAACTAATAAAATCAACAAGTTATAAAATAGATCAAAAAAAGAGTAGACAGGGCAGAAAGAAGAAGCTATTATTATTTTTAGAAAGAGGGCAATAAAGCCTAAGACGAAAAACGAAGACAAAGAAAGGGACAAGAAAAATGAAATCTTCGATAATCGCCTCTGTAGTTATCGGCACTGAAGTGATCACAGGCATTGACTGGCCGATTGAAAACGTCTTGACTCGGATAGGACCACGCGAGTGGCAAGTCACTTTTGAGCTGTGCAACGGAACCGCTCGCGCTTCCAGAACCTTTAGGACGAAAAGGGAGGGCTTGGAAGCCGTAAAGGCCCCTCGTGATCAAGTTGGAAAGTTCCTGTACCCCGACACTTTCCTCGGGTAGTCGCGCCTCCCCCTGCCCCTTTGGGGGCAGGGGGAGCAAGCAAGAAAAAAAGGAAGAAGAACTGGAACCTTTAAAGAGGCTAAAGAGGCTAATGGGGGGTAAGTCAATGAAACCAGTAACTTTTGATGCTTGGACGAAGCTCGAACCAGGCGATAATGGTCCTCTTGCTAGCTATTTTCTTTTTTTGTCTGGCAACGATGATGAGATTTTAGAGGAACTTCTGGATAATTATAATGAAATTAAGGCGTACGCGGAGAAGGGTCATATTTTCTATCGTGATCAAATTGACGAGGACGGTAAGTTTGATCATTGTGATGTGAAAATTTGGGGCGGGGATCCTGACACTGAATGGTGGGAGGTTCCACAAACGTATCTTCTGGATTTATCTATTGATCTTCAGGGGGGAGCTGAATCGCCCTACCCCCGCGTTTTGGAGGAGGACGAGTTGAGTCTTTTGATGTTACGTGGCGGGAAGATTTTGTTCTAGTAGTGGCAGAGGAAAGAAAAGAAAAGAGAAGGAGAGAAGGAGAGAAAATGATCAACTGGAAAATTCTACAAGTCACTGACAATTATGTAATCGGGCGATATTTTTTTGATTACATTGGGAGTGAATTTTACGACGAAGAAGAAGGGGTCAAGCATTTAGGCGATTTTTGGGGGTGGATGGAGGGCATTAAGGCATGGATAGAGGGTGGGCACGTTGTATACCGCCTTCCAGAGGAAGAGTACAACGCCCCTGAGATTAACCTTTTGGTTTGCGAAGGGCGTGATTTTTTTGGACACTTCAAGCGCTACAATATTCTCGGAGCGCTTCTGGGCAAAACATCGGAGGATTGGTTTGTGAATTTGACGCCTATTGAAGTGCAAAAGTTTGAGGCGTTGGGTGCAGTCGTTCTTAGTCGGTGAATTTATACCCTCCCCCCTTTTTCAAATGAGGGGGGGTGGGTAAGTGAAAATAAGATAAAATTGAAGAATTGAGAATTGAGAATTGAGAATTGAGAATTGAGAATTGAGAATTGAGAATTGAGAATTGAGAATTGAGAATTGAGAATTGAGAATTGAGAATTGAGAATTGAGAATTGAGAATTGTGAGTGTGAAAATCTGTCAGTTTG